>Ga0209639_1000134_pt1 | contig 113525 bp, 76 predicted proteins | sample EPASupsiteHSE605_FD_187268 | JGI IMG/M metagenome (GOLD analysis project Ga0209639, IMG submission 187268) | Bioremediated contaminated groundwater from EPA Superfund site, New Mexico - Sample HSE6-05 (SPAdes) (version 2) | ecosystem: Environmental > Aquatic > Deep subsurface > Groundwater >...
AATTTCCAAAGATACTCGTCGTGAACTGAAAAAGATCCAATCTACAATTATTTTTCTGATTGACCCCTACAAGTATAGCGCAATGTATACAATGCTCCAGCCAGGATACTTAATAAACATGTTTTAAATTTTATTATATTCAAGTTGATAATGAGTTTTTTCTGATGATCCATTCTTGATTATTGGATTCATATTGTGATCTATCCCTTATGTGCTTTCAAGAGATTGATGATGAGTATGTTCAGGAAAGAGACAAATTAATATTAAAAGAAAAAGCAATACTTGTGTCAATTGTGTTTATTCTATTAGACTGTTTCAAGAACCTTTCCATCTGATTTTGAACTTGACTTGTTGGAAGATTCTTGTTTAGAATTTATTAGAAATCCTAATACAAAAATACCGCTGATTAATAGAACAATAACTGATAGAGAAACAAGCACTAATCTCAATGAATTAACACTTGAGCTATCATTTTGAGGTTCATTTAGAGTATCTTCAGGAGTGTTCATTGGAGTATCTTCAGGAGTGTTCATTGGAGTATCTTCAGGAGTGTTCATTGGTGTATCTTCAGGAGTGTTCATTGGTGTATTTTCAAGAGTACTCTTTGGTGTATCTTCAGGAGTGTTCATTGGTGTATCTTCAGGAGTGTTCATTGGTGTATTTTCAAGAGTACTCTTTGGTGTATGAGACTGATCAGGTGTTCTATGAGGAAGAGGCATATCAGCATTACAATGAAGAGAATTGAAGAATTGTAATTGGTAAGTGATTGTATTAGTGAATGAATTATTATTTGATGTGGATACTACTGTCAAAGTGGAGAATGATGATGTAGAGTGATCTATGAAAGAATGTAACAACTCTAGAGAACCTCCATATACACAGAATAGATAGTTTTGATTCTTATTGAATATGCAATACATCATCTTTCTTGATCCTGCTTCCCTGACATATACAACTCCAATAGATGGACTGTTGTTATGAACAATGTTAGCATATGACATTGATATTGTTCCTGAGGAAGAAGAGAAGAAAATGCAAATGCCATTAGATACCTTGTTGTTTGAGAAAGTGCAGTGTGAGGTTGTGAATGAGAATGGAGATTGGGAAAAAATTCCAGAAACCTGAATAGCATTGTTCATTGAACTGTTTGTGTTGTCAACTCTTTGATCACCTGTATATAAGCGAATAGAATAATATCCAGATGTAGTATGAGAGCAATTTGATAATGATAGATACTCCACTTGATTCACCTGAGAAGCTTGAAGATAAGCAAAATGTCCATTAGATGCAGAGCAACTATTGGCACATATCATTCTGAGAGATGAATTAGAAGAAGAGAAGTATAATGTTCCACCATAGGAAGAACAAACACAGTTATAGAAAATTGAGTAATTGATGCTCATTGAGTAAGAACCACCATCAACATATATTACACCACCACTCCCAGTGTATGATGAAGATCTTGTAAAGAAGCAGTGAGAGATATCAATATTTTTATCAACGTAAGACCTTCCTTGACCTATACTTTCATTATCACACCCCAAACCAATATTGCAAATAGTCTCATTATCATTCAACCACAATAGAGGCACAATCGGGTAATTTATTGGATTTTTCAAAAACTTGGCTACTTCTTTTAATAGTAATAAGTGTTGTTTTGGCTCATATAGATTTTCAAAATAGTCAATATTTATTAAAAACAATAATACAAAAATAATGCTCGAAATAGTTATAATCTTGTTAGTAAATATATTTTGTTTGTTAATTTTGCTAATATTTTTAGTAGTTTTAAGTTCTTTTTTCGAGAATACTAGGGAAAAAATCGAAAAATAAGATAATTTTTTAAAAAACTCGAAAAATCTCGAGGTTCGGATTCCATTTAACCCAAAATAGAGTACTTTCCTAATATATCCTAATAAATAATGATAATTAGATATAGATATAAAAAAAATGAAGAGGATCCAGATAGCATTTCCTAAACATATATATGGTATTTGGTTTACATATATCGTCAAAATTAATAATTCCAGGAAAAATAGTTTTCCAAAATATAATTGTTTTTTGGTTTTAAGGGATTTATAGGAGTTCAATATCTGCAAGATAGAGTTACTAATACTGATTTTTATAATTGAATAAAAATCTATTATTAGTGGTATCATTTAAAGGATGCAGATTAATCAAAGTGAGCATTTCACTGTTCTTTTCAAATGCTTTATTTCAATCACATAATTGAATACATCACTAATAAAAAAAAACTGGGTTGTGAAGAAACTGATAATATTTTGAATGATAAAATAATCTGATTGGTGAAGTGATCGGAGATAGAAGTTGACAGTATGTGTAAAGTTTTCACTGGTATCACAGGTGGCCAAGGTGACAACTGGCAGTGTCTTGTTTTTGATCCAATGGATCAGGCATAGCAGGGCAAGAGAGAGTGTCTTTAAGTCCCTTGGCAATTGTAGTTTACTTAACATGGTTGATTGTGAGGGGTGTTCCTAGTAAACACAAACGCATCTCTTGGAATAAAGAACTGTGATTTTCTTTTGGGAAACATGTTTCCTGGGTTTCGGTTGAGTATCATATATATGTTTGAGTACAATTATTGGAAATAAGCTATTCTTTATTTGATTAATTATTCCAAGAGATGGCTATAATTTTGGAATTATTGAATTTTTCGAGCAACTGCGCAATTATTGAACCTTGCTTATGGATGTGAATTGGGGGTTAAAAAATCAATTTTGGGGCATTTTTTAGAAAATGGGGGGAAGTTTCTGACATAACAGAATTTTTTTGGAATGCTTTCCCCACTCACCATTAAAATACAACAATTTTTTGTTATATTTTTTATTCTTGAAATCCAATAATCATGGAGAAATACATTCTTTTTGGATTCTTCATAATTCTTCCCCTAAAACGATTACTTGACCCCACTAATTGGCAGACGAAAAGTTGAAATGAAAACCAGAAATTTCTTTTTAATATCCATTTTTCTGATCGGATTAAATATGTTATATCATTTTTATCATCAGAAAGAAAGGAAGCATATGGATCCAGAAAAAAAGACACTTATGGAGATACCTTATTTTTTTAATAATGAGTTTCACAATGCTTTGGTTGAAAATTTTGCTGAAAATAGCTTGAAAAATATTATGTTGATAATTGGAGCTGCTAAAATTGGTAAAACTCGTGGAATCAAAGCTTTTCTAGAAAATATGACTAAAAAAGGCCGACTATGTATTCATTTAGATTTTAGTATGATATCAAACAGCTCTTCTTTAGGAGATGTTCATTATTTTTTAGAAAAATCTATTAGTATTTCTTTTTCTTCTTTGATTGCCTCCTTGGATACTTTAAAATCAGCAGCGGATATCGTCAGTATTGTTTTGCCAATGGAAAAAAGCAAAACAACAATGAAAATTGATGAATATCGCCATTATCTTTCGGAAACATTCAGACAATTACTGATTCCAAGTTTCGATTTAGGAATGAGATTATCTTTTGAGATTCTTAAGCTTTTCAGTGGATATTTGGACCCTATAATATACATACAATCACCTGAAACTCTTTGGAAATCAGGTAACAAAAGTGTTAATGACCTTTTTGAAACATTGAAGAATAATGTATTGGGGCAAAAAGATCTACCAATTATAATAGAGATTAGTGATCAATCGATATATATAACAGACTCAATTTCGTTGCCAACATTGATTAGCCGCGTTAATGAATTTGATTATGGAAAATCAAAAGAGTTTTTTGTTGATAAATTCAAAACATTCACGCCAAATGAACACCAATCGATAATTAATGCATTCGGAGGACATGGTGGATTGTTTTCAATGGTATATACCGAAATTCTTGCTAATCGAACAATAGACCAAGCCATTAAAAATGCTTTTAATACATGTGAGGAGCAGCTCATTAGATCTATTGATTCGTTCAAAGACCCAAATTCAATTCATAAAATTCTGAAAAAATTAAATTCAGATAATATCATTGAAATTGATAATAGGTTTTATAACGAAATATCACATCTATTACATAAGAATATTGTGTGTATTAAAAATAGGCAATTCATAGAGTATCAAAATAACTGCATTAAGCAATGCGCAATAAATCTAATGGGGAAGTAACAACCGATCAAGATGTATTATCGAATCTCTGTAAGGTTAGTAAACAATTGAATGAATAAATCTTTTGAAAGTGAATAGGTACATATCACCAATATGCGAGACAATCATCGCATTGCTGAATGAAGCATTGAGGGAGGATGAAGAGACGAAAATAATACTTATTATGCAAACAAAACCATTTTATGAAGAACTATTTTCGAATACAAAGTGGAATCACAAGATAGATAAGGAACTGGAGGATTCAATAACTATGTACATTAATATAATCAAGGAAAATATAAAATGGGTATTTATGACAAGCTCTATAAGTCAAAAAGCATGTGATTTTTTATTGATGTTCCACAATTGCCAGATTAAGAACAAATTGCTCAATATAATCTCTTCGTTTGTAGTGTACATGATGAGTAGCGGCTCATTGAATAACGAGGGACTCAATCAGATGGTTCCATTTTTGAAGGAATTTTTTGCTGATAAAGATTATGCAAATGATTTTCATCTTAATGGAGGCTTTATTTCTATGTGGGAGGCATTAAAGCGCCAGGTTTCTGGTCCGATTATTGATATTATATATCATCAGAGTTGTTTTCCTCTTATTTCACAAAAGTCAAGCGAGAAAAAAATGATATTTGAGCATTGTATTAATACCCTTGATTCAATATTGCCTGAAAACTATTATGAAGCCTTTTATTTGGTCTTTAGAGTGATTCAGGAATCGGGTTCTTATCTGGATTTCCTGAAGCTCAACCCATTTAAGGAGTTCAATAAAGTGATCCTCAAGAGTGATAATCCAAAGCTTCTTTTTATTTATAATATGTTCTTATCTTTAAATAACTCAAAAGTACTTCATTTTGTATTGAAAGGTCTTTTGATGCTTATAGATAGTAAAACAATAACAATGCAAATGCAAAGGTTATCAATTGAACATTTAATTCAGATAGTATCTCAAGATACAAACTATAAGCTTGTTTCTCCGTCAGATATTATCCTTCCTGTTTTAAATTCTATACAATACAATGAGAATATTCCTTCATTCCTTGAATTATGCATTACCTTTCTCGTTTGCCCTGATTTTAATGTGTCTTCATTCTTTCTTCCTATTTCCAAAGTTGTTTCATTTGAGTTTGCTTTAAAATACAATTGTGAGTCTTTCTTTCAATTAATACTTCTTGGTTGGAAAGATATTAACAAATTGGTTCCTGATTACTTGAGGGTTTTTCTAAAAGATGTAGAATACAAGAACCTAGCCCTCCTTTTTTCAAAATCTGATGGGTTTTTTAAGATTGTACGACTTACTCTCTCACAAGAGAACTCATTCGAGTCGAAAAAGTACCTTATGGTTTTTGTTCTTCAATCAGCTGCCTATTTCTCTACTTTTGAACCATTGAATGAAATAATATCAGTTTTTTTAAATGATGATCAATTACTAGTTTCCATGCTTCATCTCTTAAATTCAATGTTGGATCATATTCGCTTTTTGTCGTACCTGATAAATCAGTTGATAAAGAATTCAGCAAGAAACAAAGCTCTTCGCCAAACATTGATCAAAATGAATGCTCTCTCAATCATTTATAACATATTGAATATTGTTCCCTTGTCACAAGTTTTTGATTTATGTATTTCGTTATCTGGAAGAGTGTTTTCTTATATTTTTGATCGGGAAATATATCAATATATTAATAATCTCAGTCTATCTGGGAAAGAAGCCAATTTCTCAAAATTAGTTTTTGGTGTTTATAGTGATCAAGATTTAATACATATAAATCTCATTTTTCCATCTTTTATCCATAAATGTGAAGATTTTAAACTGAGTAGTTTCTATGATATGTGGATTTGTGGACAATATGGAATAGATTTTTGGATGAATGAAACCAAGAAAAACATCAGTCAGTTTCCGTCAATTATAGAGATTGCTCAAAGGTTTCTATTACCTCATCATGCTAAACAGCTGATGAAGTACCCTGATATATATTGTAAATCGATTGGGAGCAATCTATCTAGGATCCCTGTCATTGAGTTTATTCCGGGAGTCAATCAAGCTCAAATTCAAATTAATTTTTCTCACAAAAATTCTAATAGTGCTTCGGTTTCGTTTTGGTTAATGTTTGATGCTTTTAGCAATATATCACAATTACTATTTTCATCATCAAACCTGAAAATATCAATAAAAGATGATGGAGATGTATTTTGCAACAACTCAAAGGTTTATCAAGCTAAATCTTTTGAATGGTATCACATTGTTATAATTTCATCAGTATCCAATCGTTCTTGTTTATATATCAATAATGCTTTGATTCATGAAGTTAATTCGGGTTTATCCCAAAATGTATTCATTGGTGCCGATGAAAACAAGCTTACTTGGTATATTGGTGGTTCAATAAGAGTTTATTCTCGGAACATCAATCGAGAAGAAATTGAAGAAATTTTTAATAACGGTGTTTCCAGTAATTTCTCTTATATGTCAAAGGATATACAAGAAATTTCTCCAACTACATTGATACCTTTATTTGGGCATTCCTTGGACACATATCCAAATGCGCGTCCTTCACCTGTATATAGTTTTGTTGATCATATTAACTCAACTTACAATGGAAGTGAGTGGATTATTAATAAGATTTCTCATTATATTGAAAATCAAGATATTTCAAATGCTCGTCAATTAATAGATTTTCTAATATCCATTCAATTGTCCGGGAAAACTGTATGGTCTTTGGAAGAATATTTAATGAACATTGGTATGTTGTTCCATTTTAGTTATGATTTATTTACCCCAGAAATCGTAACGAATGTTTTCTCTTCTGTTATTAACCATGGGGGGTTTGACTGGGATTCAATCATGTCATTAATCTTGGATCCTGGAATAATATGTTCAAATGTTTTTCCAGAAGTTATTACGCAGTTGTTTGGAGTATTTGCATCATTTGGATCAATTATTACCCAAGAAATTATCAATAACTTCTTCTTATTCGTAACAATCACAATCTCATTTCGAAATGACCCTAGTTGCTGTTCAATATTTAGGTCACTAATATCAAAATTGAATCCTCATTCGGATTCTTTATGTATTGCACTTGCTACATGCAATGAATTCTCAAAATCAGTATCATCAGATGTTTTATCATATAGTGCACCTTTATCTGGGTTGCTTTATGATGAAATGATAAAAATCCTTACAACATCAATAAGTTCCTCATTTAGCCACTATTATATATTTAGATTACTACCTGATGTTCAAGCTTTGAGCTTGATGCTAATTACCATTGAAAAATCTCTTGTAACACTCAGTTATGATGTTTGCCAGGATTTTTTAAGCATTTGTGAAGATAATGTTTCTAATCCTGATGCTTGGTCAGTCGCCTTGTCAATATTTAGTAATTCTATATTTAATGTAGAATCTGGTGAGTCTATTCTGTTATTGAACCATAAGAAAGAGTTTATCCCAAATATAATTCTAATGTATTCATTGATATATCCTGTTTTCTCTTCGAAAAAACCTACAGGTGTATGGAAAAATATATTAAAAGCAGTTGAGAATATATTAGCATCGACATTCCTGAATAATTGCTTTTTGAAAGATATGTATTCTGATAAATTGGAGTTTTCTCTGTTAAACCTTTTATATAGTGGTTCATTTGAAGAGACTCTCTCTGTTCTATCATTTAATTATTCAAATTTTTTAATTAATATCAAAGAAACCCATGAGAAATATCAACAAGAGTTTGAATTTATTTCAACAACTTGTCCATTTCCAATATTCAAGAATTCATTCACAGGAGAGCCAACATTATTAGGTGAAAAAATATCAAATTTATTAAGGAACCAATATGTAATCACAAGGGGTAATAAGAAAACTCAAATTGATGCAAATTCTTTAGGAATGAGCTTTTCATTGATTGAACAATCTATTTCAAAGAATAATAAACAATTCTTTGAAAGTTGGCCAGATTATTGTAATTCTAGATTAAAATCTATTGACAGTAATTCATTGGAGCATTATTTTGATTACTCATCATTCAAAATAATTTGCGATTGTATTACATCTGTATTATTAGTATTCTTTGATGAAAAAGAAAAGTTTGTATCTCTGATAAGATTGTTTTGTAATGGAATTAATAATTTGAGCGTTTCTAGATCCATTTTTATAATGCAGTCGTTAATATTCTCCATCATTGATGAGGTTTCCCTTCAGAAGCTCTTTTCCCAAGAGCTTATTGATTTTATAAGCATTAGATTAATAGAAGGATGGTTTAAATGCTCTGAAACCAAGCTTTTAGGCAAGATTTTAAACTATGTTAGCAACTTCAAAGGTATTGAGTTATCCGAAACATTTATATATTCCTTGATTTTTACCATGTTGCATTCTGACAGCCGTCTTATTGACAATCAATTTGAGTTGATTCAAATGTATAGACAAGTTATTTTTTCGAATGTATTCCTTTCCAATATTCATTTTGTTTTCATTTTGGTATCAATTTTTATTGAAAACTTCCAGCGTTTATCATCTTCGAATCAAATCTTTTATTTCCTCAAGAGCTGTTTTCTATATAATGAAACTCTGAAAAGAACACTTATTGACTCAAATATTGATTACCAAAACATCGAATCCTTGTTTTCAAATCATGATGCAAATGCATTATTATCCAGTAATCTACTCGTTGATCAAATTAAGTCGTCCAAATATTATTTTGGAGAAAGAATTCTCTCAATAATTCAAAATTCTTTGGAAGAAATATCATCCAATAGGTTGAACCAAACTCATCATTTCTTTTTATTGTCTGATCAGGTTTTGGAAGCAAAGAACTCTGAAATTGTTATATCAAGAGCAACATCATCCTGTATAAGGTTTATAACCAAAAATTATTATTTATTCATGTGTGAGAAGCAATTAAGGGGAAAGGAATTAATCGTAATAAATAGGGGAGTACTGAATACAGAAATCGGTAGCGTCAAAAGCATATCTCTTCTCTCGGATTCAATTTTTCCTACTCGAAGAGTTGAAATCAGCCCGGCGGCATATAAAATTCCTCCATTCCCTAATGGAAATGCGTTTGACTCAATCATTGAACCGAAAGTTCATAGTGATTTATTCCCATTATGGCCGGATTTGTTAACATCAATGTTAACAATTCCCACCCAATCTATACCATCTTTATCTCATCATTTGAAATATCATTTCTTATTTCGATTTTGTGGTAGTTTTGGATTATCTCCTAAACTATTACTATTGATGATCAATATATTATTTGATACAAATGAAAAGTATACTGAAATTATACCAGCATCATTTTTATATGGAGTCGAACCAATTAAGGGTATTATGTTCTTATCCAGGACCGAAATGTGTTTTGTTCCCATGATGGATTCTAATGAAAATGGTGTGAATTTGGATATTTCTAGGCTTCATCCTGTCTTGATTCAATTCTATATGAGCTATATTATTGCTGGCTATTTTGGTCAACCAATCCTATTTTGTGGGAGACCAGGTATCCGTGTTCAACTTAATGATATTATATCATGTGTAAGTCATCTATGGATACAAAAGAAAAATTCTATTGAGATTTCTGCATTACCAGGATGGAATTTTGTTCTTATATTTGATGAAGCAAAATACAAAAATGTATATACACTGTTAAAGGATATATCCACTGCGAACTTACTCACATTTCCTGCCCAAATAGAAACTCTTTCACCTATTAGATCCGCACTACTATATAATCAGGGTATTCATGAAGCATGTTCACAATGGAAAGACTCTATTTTTAATAATTTTGATTATATTTGTCTACTTAACAAGTTTTCAAAGCGATCACTCTGCGACTATTCACAATTCTATGTATTTCCTTGGATTATTAGCGACTACTCTGCAACAAGCATTGATAGTTTTCATGATCAATCATATAGAGATCTTAGCCTTCCTATGGGGCAGATAGGACCTGATAGAATTCATAAGTTTGACCTCGTTTTTAAAGAATCTCAGAACCAATACTTCTATGGAACTCATTACATGCATTTTGGGGTTGTAATATATTTTATGTTTCGCATTGATCCATTCTCTATGTTTTCTGTTTTTTTGCACCATGGATGGGATCATCCTAATCGGGTCTTTTTCAGCTTGAAAGAATCATGGAACTCTGCGGCTCTTTATTCTCCTGCTGATGTAAAAGAAATGATTCCTCATATGTATATGCTTCCAGAAATGTATAAAGGACCCTCTGTGTTTCCATTAGATTCAAAAACAGATGTTTTGTTACCTTCATGGAGTCAAACCCCAAGAGATTTCACTTTTAAAATGCAAAGAGTACTTGAAAGTGAAAGGGTAACGAATGGATTGCCTGATTGGATTGATTTGATATTTGGTTTTAAATCAAGAGGGGAAATGGCTGCTGCTGCCAAGAATCTATTTCACCCACTTTGTTATCCATCAGATGATTTTGAACTAGATCATCCTGATCAAGTTGAAAAAGATGCGGCAATTACTTGTATAGTTAATTTTGGGCAATGTCCCATTCAAATATCTCAAAAGCCACATTCTCATAAAGAGAAACACCGAAGCAATTTTCACATTATGTCAGAACCTGAAATGGCATTAGTTCAAAACATAAATAATGAAAAATTCAAATTCCCAATATCAAGTTTGGTTGTTTGTGATGATACTATTCTGACTTCAACTGGAAATAGCGTAATTTTATCCGTGAAGCCAGTTCAGGCTATTTATTTGAATACAAACTCAGGATTTGTACATGTTCGTCTACCATCAAATGATAATTTTAAGAAAAGGAAAACTGCTTTGTCTCCAATAATCTATAGAACTAATAAGATATCATCAGCATCATGTATGTCATTATCCCCAGATTGTGTCTATCTAGCAATAGGGAAAAAAGACTTTTCTGTTGATCTGTTAAAATTATGTTTTCGAAGGAATGAAGTACAATCCGCACAACTTGTGTTTTCAGAAAGAACAAAAAATGCAGTTAAAGCAATTGCTGTTACTTCTGCGCATTTCTTGGTAATAGCAGCAGGTCAGTATTTCATTGATCGAATTGATATTGGTTTGAGGAGAAGACTAAAAGGTATGAAAACAAATTATTGTGTATCATCAATTATAATTGATGAATATGCTGCTACCTTTTTCAGCATAGGGAATAACAATTTGGATATATGGACTATTAGTGGTGATCATATTCTTCATTATGAACACTATAGCCAGATAACTAGTATTGCATGTCCTAAGATGCACCAACATGTAGAAAACAGGTTCTTTGTAATTGGATGTGAAGATGGTACTTTATCTTTCATAAATCATTGTATCTCTGATAGCACTATTAATGTATTGAAAACATTTTCTTTGGGTTCTTCTCCAATTAGAAACATTTTCATCAAAAATCATTCATTAAGGACATTAGTATGTACTGATACATCGATTCATTCCATCGAGGCAATTGATTCCAAGCTTAAACCTTTAAAGTCATCATATGCACTAAATTGTCCAATTTGCACAAAAACCATTCTACAAAGATCACGTATATGTGAATCCTGCAATAGGATCATTTGCGATTCTTGTATGAAAAATCATGAGAAAACATGTCCAACATGTTCTAAATACTTATAATACTTATTGTTTTTGAATCTTCATGAATGTTGATTGCTAATAAAAATCAAACAAAAATCATTCCTTGATTATTTCGGGGACAATTTACCATGCGCTTTCACATATCATGCAGGCTGTATTTATATATTCCTAGTTAAAATAAAATTAAAATTGTCATGTTTGTATATCTGAAATTTATGACAGTATTATAATAGATTGAAGTTGTTTATGTTCCATATTAAGTCCTCTTATAGAAGAATCATGTAAGAAGAAGAAATAATGTGTATGACAGTCGATATGAGACCAATGAATTGAGCTGCGGCTTCAGTTGGAACATTGCAAGTTGATGGAATTGGAGGACATTCAGGAGGAATTAGTTCTTCAGGAATTGTTTGACATGGTACTTCCAATGATCCTTGTTCATTTGGTATTGCACAAAGATATGTTGAATAATGACTGAGAGCATATGTTGGTGTCAAAACTGATGTACTTTGTGTTGTAACACACAATGTATATTGAAAGTTGGCATTTGAGTATGTTCCTGAATGAACAATATAGCAATATTGAACATATTGATTAGTGCCTTGATTCACATAGAACAAAGTTCCTTTGTTTCCGTATAATATGGAATATCTGAAAGACCATTTATAATGATATCCGCAATCAACATTGAATACATAACTGGATGCTCCGCTATTGATGATATTTGATTTGGTGAATTCGAAAGAATAACTTGATGAAAGAATCTTGTTGAATATGCAATAAGTGGATGAAGAAGAACAGTTAATAAGATTGTTGAAATCATAGTTTGCAGCAAAATTTGGAGAGAAAAATGATCCTGATCCCAAAAATGAAGAACAATAAGAAATGTTCATTCCATCACCTTTTTGTTGACCCAAATTGATATATAGAGTTCCTGTTCCTTTATCAAGAGAACCACATGAAGATATTGTTATCAATGATAATGATATCAAGTTATATTGGGTATGTGATTCGATGAGAATTGAGGATCCCCTGTGAGATGTTGTTGAACTTGTCGTTTTGCAATTAAAAATACATACTCTTTTTAAATCAACCACAAAAGATCCTCTATTATTATTCACAAAACATAATGCTCCTCCCTCTCTTTGACAAATACATGAGAAAAAAGTACAACTATATACCTCAATAATGTCATTTAAAGAGAAGACAATATATATAGCCCCACCATCTTGGGATGTTTTACAATCTCCAAAGAAAGAATCACTAAAATGAAATAACCCACCATCATTTGTTGAATAAATATATGTGGCACCTCCAAGATTTTCTGATGTTGAATTCTCAATCCAAATCTGGCAAAATTTGCAATATTTGGAATAAATATAACTTGATCCCCCTTGGGATTTAGAATAAACATCAATAAATGAGCTATTAGAAAATTCAACATAAGGAGAGTAAACAATTAGTGTTCCACCACTTAACCCACTGGAATTGACAAAACTACAGTTATTGATGGAGGTATTTATCGATGAAGATATGTATGCAGTACCACCATTTGATAATGATGAGCAATTAATAAATGAACAATTCAACAATGATGTGTTTTTTGATGAAGTTACATATGCTGCGCCACCACCTGATAATGAATAGCTGTTCAAAAATATGCTATTCTCCAATTTTGTATTTGATGATGAAGATATATAGGTAGATCCACCACCTGAAGATGAACAACTGTTGAAAAACCTGCATCCAATAATTGAAGCATTTTGAGTATCAAGATTCAGGGTTCCACCACTGTTTCCATTTGAGTCTTTGAATAAATTATTAATTATTGAGATTGTAGCAGTGGTTTTTATAAATGCTGTTCCTCCTTTATTCCCCTTAGAATTCATAAAAGTACTTTCCGAAATTAATGTATTTTGTGAAGTAGAAATATAAATTGACCCTCCATCCGAGGAAGATTTGCTCGACATAAAAGAACAATTTCTCGTTAGAATATTTGGAGAACTAATCCATAGAGATCCCCCTTCAGTCCCATTCGACAATTCAAACAAACTATTCAATATTGTTGTATTTGATACTGTGGAAATATAACCTGTCCCTCCATGAGAAGTAGAAGAACTGTTTCTAAAACTACTATTATTAATATATAATGGATATATTCCAGAAAAATATATTGATCCCCCCAAATTAGATGAGCAATTGATGAATGAGGCATTTTTAACATTCATAAAAATCTCAGTTCCGGAGTATCTAAAACCCCCTCCTTCTGTGTTATTTGTGTTCTTTATTGAGAAATCCATCACATTGAAATCAATTTGTTTTAAAACATTTATACTCTTCTCTTCAATGGATATATTATTCTCTTCACCTGTGATTGAGAAATTTGCATATGAAAGGTCATCATTGAGATTAATCAGGGAATCATAGCAAGAAGTTCGACAAATGAATATATGTAACATATTATAACTGTAACTTATCTGATTTAGATTCTCAGAAAATTTCATTGTTTTGTGGATAATAGATACAACATTATTTTAATCGTTGTAATATGTGTAATGGTTCAAAAAATGTCAATTTGGAGGAGAAAAAGTACGGCTGAGAATTGAGTACAATAAAATTCATTTGAATAATGTGTGAATACCGAATGTTCTTATAATAGTTAGTACTCTGATAAACCAGTGTTCCCATATTTTCAAGGATTACAGGATACCTTTAAGAGTATCTGAAATTCACTGAACAATAGATTTGGAAGACATAATATGATGCTTCGTTATTCAAAAAGTTTGAATTTGACAAATCGAAAGCATAACCTGATGATTGAAACAATTGGCAATATATACAATAAGAAGAAGAGGATGTGCAATTAACAAAATTGTTGAATTCATAGTTTGCAGCAAAATATGGAGAGAAATAAGACCCTGATCCCAATGATGATGAGCAATAAGAAATGTTCAATCCATCACCTTTCTGTTGACCATAATTGATATAGAATGTTCCTGTTCCTTTGCTAAGAGTTCCACATGATGATGCTGTAACCATTGATAATGAAATCAAATGATTTTGTGTATAAGAATTGATCAGAAATGCTGATCCTCTGTGTGATGTTGTTGTACTTGATGTTAAACATTCAGAAATACATATCCTTTTGAGATCACATACAAATGATCCTCTATTGCTATTCACAAAACATACAGCTCCTCCTTCTTGTCCAGAAATACATGAATAGAATGTACATCTATATACTTCTGTTATGTCATTCAACCTAAAGTTAATATATATTGCTCCTCCATTTGTTGATGATCTGCATTCTCCAAAGAAACAATCAGAGAAGTGGAACAATCCTCCATTTGTTAATGATTCGATATGAGTTGCTCCTCCTGTTGTTCCTGATGATGTGTTTTTGAACCAAATCTGATTGTATTTGCTATTTCTACAACTCAAATAGTGTGAACCACCAGCTAATGATGATGAACTATTCACAAAAGTGTTATTCTTCATATCAATCGAAGGTGATGTTATCCAAAGAGTTCCACCATATGATCCTCTTGAATCCATGAAATCACAATTTGAAATCGATGAGTTAATTGAAGATGATATATAAGCTGTTCCTCCATTGGATGATGATAATGAGTTCTGAAAATTGCATCCAACGATACTTAAGTTGGATGAAACCATGTATACTGAACCACCACTACTTCCTATTGAATTTTTGAAAATATAATCTTTCTTCTTAGCTTTTCAATGTGTAGATAATGGAGAATATTGTTTTTCAACATCTCCATCACCAACTTTAATGGAATGGAACCATCCTTATCCAATTCAAACAAATAATTTTGAAAACAATGATAAAAATCAAATAATATTAAAATTCTAGCTATGTTTTCTAACTTGTAATAACCATGCTATTAATATGAATTTATTGCAAGAACCATATTATGGTCATTCAGAATCAATTAGTTAGGAAAAAAGAATGAAAACTGATTACATTGCTACAAATCATTCCGATAACAATGTCCATAGAGATAGCATCCCATCTTTCTATCATTCACCCATAAAATGCCCAATTATATTCTACAATTTCACAATTTGCATTTTTATCACGAAAAGGGAGGTCCTTTTCAGAAACACACCCTTATTCGAGCAAATTCTATTAATGATCACTAAATGTTGAATAAAGTATCATTAAAATCCAATATTTGCAATCTTTGATGAATGTTTCCGCTATTTAAGCCAGGAGAATCAATCTTGAGGTCGGAGACAATACAAATAATCTATCTGTCAAATTATTTTGTATTAAAGTTGTAGTTCTGAGAATGTCATATACAGGTTTCAATCAAAGGATTTTCCCAGTATGTACGAGCCCTAATAGTTATATAATTCTCATTTCCATTTTTCAATCTTTAGGAACAGTTTCAGCAAATGGGGGAGGAGTAGAGATTTCATGCTCGAGTTCTTCAATTAGTATTAAAGAATGTATTTTCAATTCGTGTTGCGCTTTTAACGGGGGTGGATGCTTCCTGACTTCAGTTTTATCGATTAATTTTGAGTTTTCTTGTATTATTAATTGTAATGCAATTGATTGGGGACATGGGTTTTATTCCACCGGTATTTATGGCTCTGAGACCAACATTCAACATGTTTCGATGGTAAAATGCTCTAATAATTCTCATTATGGAAGAACATCTTTTCATTTGATGTATGGAAAACAAGTTTTTAATAATAACAATGGATCCAAATGTATTGTATCAAGTTATGATATATTTTTACATCATTACTCATCAGAATTTTCCCATATTATGAATTCTTGCATCAATAACATGGTAATAATTGCTATTAACCTTGCAGACTCGGTTAATGGGTTGATCTCATTATCAAACTACATTAATAACTCAAAGACTGACTCATCTTATGGTCTAATTTTTGGCCAAAACACTCAAGCTACATTTTCCAACACATACTTCATGAAGAATGACCAAGTAAGATTTATCTATAGCACCTCAAGCTCTATTTCAGTAACCGACTGTTACCTTTTTGAAAATGTTTTTGAAATAGATAACCCACCTCAGTCTAATTTCGATTTTACCGAATATCCAATATCAATTCATGACTATTGTCTATCTAAAATGTGTGAAACAAGAACATTAACACCTATCTACAAATCTAATGTTGCTTTTCTGGTGTTTTTCTTGATGTAAGGAACAATTTCCAGTGATGAAAACAAATACTGTTAAGTATTCTTTTCATAAAGAGAATTGAATTTATTCTTTTTCGATCTCATGAGACTCCATTTCAAATTACTGATTTATAATTTTCATTGTTGATAAAAACAAAGTTTTAAAGCAATGAAAACAATGATTTGGGGAATTGGCATTAAAAATGGAGATAAACAGTAAGATCTTTGATATGCATAGAGAAAAAGGAAATTGGAGAGGCTAATAATTTTCATATTGCTCGAACCTGTGAAAATCAAACAAAGATTCAACTCTCTGAGTTAAGGGAAGGGGTATGATGAGAAGGCAACTATGTTGAAAAATATAAGAGAAGAAATAACAAGCAATAAATTAAAAAGGAGAATTTATCCAAAGATCAAAGAAAGTAAATATATTTTAGGGATGTATTTTTGGGTATAAAAAATCAATTTGGGGGACATTTTTCAAAAAATGGGGGTCAAGTTTCTGACATAACAAATTTTTTTTCGGATGATTTTTTGGAATGCTCTCCCCACTCACCATTTAAATACAACAATTTTTTGTAATATTGTTTATCTTTGAAATCCAATAATCACGGAGAAATACATACTTTTTGGATCGATCATGAATCACTTCATTATCGTTTTCTTCAGAATTAGTCCCATACAATTGAAAGACTTTGACCCCGACAATTCTGAACTTTTTAGAACATTTCCCCAAAACGATTTTTTATTCTGAATTTGACCCAAATAAACATTATAAAATTTGTTAAATTCTATATAGAAGTGTAATGTTATTTTAATTCAATTATTCCTTAACTTCTTTGACCCTAAAACCCCAACCAATATGACCCCTAATTTTGAATAAACTGATAAATGGGGTCATTTTGACATCCATAATATATTTTGATTGGATTGACACAAACCAGATCTCTTCCCACCTGTTCCAGAAAATTGATAGTCACACGATATTATCCACTCTGATTTAACATACTAAAATGTTCATGAACATTATCAAAATATGTTCATCAATGATTTGTGAAATCCATTGAATTCTTTACCAAGAATGAAATAGCAAAAAAATAATTCCATTTGTTGAAAAAATCATTTTGGATCATGCAATGTTGCCCAATTGCCCAGGTATCCAAAAAAGAAACTTTAAATGGTTATGTTAATGAATTGCTCCATCAAATAGAAATATGTAAATTTCTTTTAGTAACAGCGTTATCATCTCTAATCTCCTTAATTTCTCCATGTTTCTCAATTAAGGAGTTAATTAATCACCAAAGACTGTTCAGAAACATGAGAACACGAAAGGCTACTACATTTCTTTCGATTGTTTTATTTTTGTCTTTTCATATGTCCATTATCTAGACAATAACAAATCTGATTTCAAACAGGAACCAAGAATATCGAAAATTTTCATTAAGAATTTTATTGTTCTGCCTCTCTATTGCGATGAAATTATTGGTTGTGCACATATTGGTTGCTTATATGAAAATATAAGTTATGGAAGATCATTTTATCAAACAAACATCAATATTTCTCTTTGTTTCTTCTCAAGAGATTCTCTATACTCTGGAGAAGGTGGTGTGATTTATATTTATGGAGAATCTTATTCTTTGAATGTATCCAATTCAATGTTCTACAACTGTTTCTGTTCCCAAAATGGAGGAGCCATATTTTTCTCTTCTTATAATTTGGTTTTGAGAATGGTATGCGCTTTCAAATGCTCTTGTGGAACTTCAAGATGTGGTCAGTTTGCCTATCTTATTGCTTCTCATATAAATCAAGCAGAGTATCTATCAGTATCTTTCTGCTCTAATACTACATCTGGATCTTATCCAATATGGTTGCAATCAGGCAAGCAGAGAATTGATATCACCAACAGTTCAATGAATAATGCAATTCAAGCATCTGTAATAATTATCGATTACCCATCCTCGTTCACAAGCTCATACTGTACTTTCTCAAATAACAAGGTATCTGAATGTAGATGCCTATACTTCTTCTCTAATTATGGTACAATGTCATATGCAAACATTATCCATAACAACAGTCCATCGAATGCAGTTGTTCATGTATATGGAGGAGCAACAAAAATGCAGTATTGCTTATTCATAATGAATCACAATACCCTATTCTACGTTGATTATCCTTCTCTTGAAGTTTCTCATTCATTTATATCTCACACTGATTTAATTCATATAGGACATCCTATATCAACAACAAATAATAATTCATTCACAATGAAACAAACTTATAAATTGCAGTTCTTCAATTCTCATTAATGTATTGCAGACAATCCTATTCCAGAGAGAACAATTTATCAAATTTCATTAAATATGACTCATATAAGTACTCAAGAAGAAACAAAAATCAACACTGTTGAGAGAACTTGTGAAGATACGATTAATATCCAGAATAACCCAATTCAAACTCCTCAAAATTCAAATGAAAAAACTTATAAAGAGGATTTTCAAATGACATTTTATAGATCTTATGAAGAGAGTTCTTTGGAAATGACAAATCTTCCTGAAAGGACAATTCACAGATCATTTCCTTTAGATTATATTGAAACAACATTATGGATATCGAATGAACCAAAAAAAAACAGTAATCTCAACAAATCAAATTCTTTTTTTTCATGTATTCAACAGGAGCATTATCTATTGTTCTTATCATGATTATATCTTATCAAATTGGAGCTAAAAAAAATCCCAAAGTTAGTAGTTATTCTTCTTCGTTTTCATCATCAAATACTAATTCGGAAACCAAGAATACTGTTTGTATTAAAAAAGAGAAACATGGAAATGATTACATAAATCCATATGTTTTCTAAGTATTTGAGAGATGAGTGTTAAAGAAATATACTGTTAAACAAATTAATTGTTCATTTGATTCTTTGATTCCATATAAAGATCGTAATTTGGTGGTTCAATAAAAATGTGAATACCATTGGTGTTGGCGCTGGTTTGTATATGAAAACAATAGTCAAGGAAGTAAAAACATTAAACTCTTTGATTATCCAATTGCATTTGTTGAACATTTAGGGGAAAAACACATATTTATTGACATTTACAATTAAAGCTTCATTTGAAGAAAACACAACCATTAAAAATCATTTAATAATAAAAAAAGAATTCTGGAGTCGAAATTAATAATTGTTTAAAACTGAGAGAATAAAGATTGTTAATCCATATGGTTTTAAATAATAATATACTATTTTCGAAAATCTGAAATAAAATCCGACAACACATTTAATTCTTTATAAGATATCTAATACTATATATCTGCTTATACACATTGATTGACACAAAAAAACAAATAGAAATCACTGTTTTTGAACTTTCACAATCAGAAGCATTTCTCCTTGGCAGTTCTTCTTTAAGATTGTCATCATCTTCAATCCATTTGATTGACACCATTTAGATATTCTTGAAGGTGAATTGATTTGATCAAGAAGAAGAATAAACATGAAATCATTGCTAAAAATATGAATATTTTGTACAATAAATCTCAAACAGTCATATATAACTTCAGCTCCACGAACACCTCCTGCCCATGATGCCTCAATTGACCTCTTTTCGATTGCTTCGTCAAGCTCTTTTTTGCTAGTTTCAACATATGGTGGATTAAATATCAATATATCAATGATTCCCCTAAAATTGCTTGCAAAACAATCTCTCATTGCCATTATTTGAACATTATTTTTCTCACATATTTCTTTTGTTTTCAAACAGCACTTTAAATTAATGTCTGTTGAGAAGTGAAACGAACTTTTACCCATAGACATCAGAAGTCTCCTCGTATAGGCAGAAACATACCCGCTACCACTCCCTATTTCGAATATTGTAGGAGAAACTGGAAATTCTGGCTCCAATTGCTTCACACCATCGCATAGAAAGAATGTATCTGAAGATGGTCGATAAACAGCTTCCCATTGACCAACATCCGACCAATCTACGACTGGATCAACCATAAAAAAATGATTTCCTTTACACGAAAGAAAATGTTTAAAATACAGTTACTCGAGGAGATTGGAAATTATTCCCATCAGCTCTATTCAAAGAAAAGGGCGAGGGAAATGGTTGGGAGGAGCTATCACAGGAAGAAATGCCATATTTTGAATGTGATGGTGCTGATGAAGGGTAGCAAAATGGTGTAGCTGGACGTGAGAGCCATTGAGCAATATTCTTAGGAGACTGATTAAAAACACCGAAGTGAGTTTGAACAGATCCACATAGCATGTCGCCGGAACTCATCTCTGAATCATCCGAATCATTAATCAGCCAAAAGGAACTCATTCAACCCACTGGTCGATGGCCCACTTTTCTGTTAAAAGTAGCGGTTTGTATCAATTTTTGTGAATAAAACCGACGGCGTAAAATTTGCCCTAAAATCATCAAATTCTATCGATTTTGGCGGTTTTTGAATAATGCCTCACCTGTGATCTCTTTTTGATTTCAGGTGGGGTCACAGCCTCTTTGTAAATTTGGTTTCTGAAAGCCCTTACACAATGTTTTTCCTCGTCTGGGAGTGACATTTTGATTGTCAGATCGGATTTATGTTCTTTGCTTGGCTTATGGAACTGTGCTACGTATGGGTGCTCCAGGCATTGTTCTGCGGTAGGTCGATCAGATGGCTTCAGCGAGATGAGTTTTGTTATTAGGTCGATTGCATCTGCAGGAGCATTTTGAAGCTTATCCTCTAGGGCAAACTTGCTCTTCGAAAACTGAATACAATTGATCATTGTTTTTGCAACTTCTGGGTTCACTGCATTGATCATTTCTTCAGGAGGCGGGCCTTTTAGAGCAACAATCAGCTCTAACTGATCCATTGTTGATGATCCTGGGAATAATGGCCTTCCGCTTATAAGTTCAGCCAAAATACATCCAGCAGCCCACATATCCACGCTAAAATCATACAAACTTGATCCTAATAGAATCTCTGGAGCTCGGTACCATCGTGTTGCAACGTAATCAGTGAGATCATCTGGCATATCTTCTGAGTCAACAGCCCTGGCGAGGCCAAAATCACACAATTTGATTGTGGCGTCGCTGTTGATGAGTAGATTTGAGGGCTTGAGATCTCTGTGAATGATACCAGATGAATGAATATACTTCAGTGCACAAAGAAGCTGCCAAAAAATGAACCTATGGTGAACATCAATAAGAATATTGGCGCGAATGACAGCATGTAAATCCGTCTCAAGGCACTCAAATACCATGTAAATATCCAAATCGTTCTCAGCTTTATGAACAGAAAACAATTGTACAACGTTTGGACAATTTCGAAGGAATCTCAAAAATGTTATTTCACGGTATGTTCTTTGGGAATCCGTTGGATTACCAAAAGCGCCAAAAGCTTTCTTCAAAGCAACTACTTGAGAATTCTGTTTATCAATGCACCTCCAAACAATTCCATATGCACCTTTCCCAATCTTTTGTACTATTTCGTACCGCCTAAGTATTTGCTTTTCAATAGATTCGATATGTTCATCATTACTCATGCTTGAATATTAGAAATTTTGAATAGTTTATTGCTTCTAACGATATTATTCCGTTATTTACAAGCTTATGTAAGGAGTGTTAAAGACACTGAATTCAGGAATACAAACTGTCCCTTTGTTAGAGATGAACTCTACAACAAGATCACTGAACATTGTTGGATATGGTAGGTAAAATGTCTGTGGTTCTTTTGTTCCAGTTTTTAGAGATTGGTTCAATAATTCTCCAAAAATTCTACGATTCTTCTTTAAGTACAAGGAAAACTGTGTGGGATAGCATTCGAGATCAGGTATTTCACCAAATTCAATGTATTCCATTCTTTCGATTTGTGGAACATGATAGTATGCTTTGGCTTTGTTCCCCGAAATCATGTGTCTTCCTTGGGCATTTCTTGGTATTGGAGATGGACTCCATTTTCTAAATAAATTCTTCATTAAAATAGAAAACAGTCCTGATCTTATTGTTTTCTTACCTGAAACTAGAGAAAACAAAGTAATATTGGGAATAGGAATCCGAATAATATGCTTTTCAAATTCAGAAACCCACATCTCTGATTTCTTAATATCAGAATCTACTGATTTAAGTATTTCCTGGTATTCATATGCTTTTTCATTATGATTATGCAAATTTTTCTTGATTTTTTCTGATAATTCTTGAATTTCTTTAATCTTTATAGATATTTGTTGAATCTCGTCAGAAATCTCTCCAAATCCTTGTTTAATGCGATCAATCTCGTTTTGAACCCCATTAACATATTCATTACTTAGCCCAAAACCAAGAAAATACAAAAGAAACAGCATTAAAAGTGCCAAAAAACCTTTACAAAGACTGATCAATCCCAGGTTTCATCCTAGAAAGAAAAATGGATTTTTAATATACTTATGATGTTTGTGGAGTTTTATAATTCAGATAGGGGTCACACCATTTTTCAAAAATTTTGACCAATGGTTCTCCATTTATATCATTGAATTTTTAAACATCTCAAGATGTAGTTCCTCAAACTTGATGTTGTAACTGTTTCATGACAAAGTCGATGCTGTTTCCCCATCTTAAGTTTTTTCATTCAATCGCTTTCATGATTTATGAGATGTTCGATTTCCTTTTAAGTCATATCGAGAACAACAAATCCAACTCATTTTAAAATGTTCATTTCCTTAATAATTTCATACAATGAAAATCAAGAAAAAGCCAAAGGATTTCATATATAATATCTTTTTAAAAAAAACATCCAATAATGTTAAAAAGAAATTCAATATTGAATCAATAATATTATTAGGTAACACCTATCAACTAAATTGAAGTTGTCTGAAGTAATTTTTCCTCATCATTGGTGACAGTATCCTCATGTTGATTAATAAAAACAGCAACAATCACAGATAAAAACAAAAAAAATGATAAACCATATATCATAATAATCTTTCTATTCGTTTTTTCTGTACTTTTGCTCGAAAAATTCGTGATTTGCTGCTGTTTCATTATTAAAGTTATGCTTTTCGAAGATAGGAGGCTTTTTGACTCATACTCAGGATAAAATGATAATTGTTCAACACTAAATGAATAATAAAATGGAGAAAAAGAATTTGTAGAGTTGAATAGCAAATAGTTTTGGGATGGAACAAACCTCCATCCATGATCTTGAACAGGAATACATGAATCAGTATTGCAAAGATGTGTTTTGATATTATCAAACCGTATATTTGGTGGGATACTAAAAAGATAATCTGTTGATCCTGATACAAATACGCATAGGGTCTGATTATTCTCAACATACAGTTTGCGTGGAATAATATGGTTAAATCCAATTCTTGCAGATGGAGAATGAATAACATAACGATTTAAACCACATTTTTTTGGAAATGAAAACAAAGAAAAAGCAAATCTTCCATTTTCTCTTGCTAATATTTCAATATGACCAATATCCCATCCAAAATCTATCCCAGATATTTTCTTATAATTAATTATGGCATTGTATTGCTCTTTAAACAGGGAATTGCGATTATTTTTAAAAGCTCGAATTGAACAATTAGGAAGAGAAGTGAATAACATACTAAGCAAAGATAACGATGAATTAATGCATAAAGTATCATTTTTATCCAAATTGAAACTGAAAAATTCTGGATTATGATAATCAATGTTGATTTTATACTTGCATCCCATTCACAAAATTGTGTTTTTTTTGGAAATCTGTTCTTTTTAACCAAATTCATGAAATACAACATTATTTTAATATTCATTGAATGTACAAAAATTTGAGTTTTGATTCTCTTCATTAAAACAAATCATGTATTTGTTGTTACTGATACAAGAATTGAATTCACCACCTCATCTAAGATTCTATATAACTAATTGATTTATCTTGATGTTTCACCCATAAAAAAGCTGCTTAATGAAACAAACCACAACTCTATCCAATATTAATCATTCTGAAATCAATCTGAGTAGCTTTCATCATGAAAGTTATATAGTTCTGTTGTCGAATTTGAATTTATCTCTCTAAAAAATAAATTTCAATGAATTGTTTTAAATAGAAAGATTGAACAATGAATAAAATGAAAAAGATTTCGACTAAGCAAGCACTTTTTTGTTGAGAATTTGCTTCTATTTGGTTTTTGAATCAAATTATATTTCGTTTACATTGTAAATTGGAATAAAACTGCCATAAGGATGGCAATTAAATGTTTGATTGGAAAATTTTCAATATTCCAAAATCATTTATTTCGTTGCAACAATGAGCTTCGAAAGATTAGAGAACAACGAAATTGAGCAAAAGATAGTTCAATTGTTGGAAAAGATCAATTCATATCATGAAGAGAATCAAAAAAGCATAAATGAATTGAAAAAAACAATGGAGAGTAGATTCCTTCGTTTTGAAGAGAAATTAATCAGATTCAGTATGATAGGTTATAGGAATGGAATGATAAATCTTTTTAAGCTTGATGATTTTGAAATCAAAAATGGTAATGCAATTGAAGAAAGTGAAGGAATCAAAGCATTTGGCTATACATTTTTGCTATCAAAGAATTGTTTTGAAATTGATTCCAATTCCAATTATGAATTATCTGCAGATATTAAGGCACACAATAATCATTCTTTATGTTTTCTTAATTATATTGGATTCATGACCCAATCAGAACCTAATGGCCCCTTTATTGAAGCGAGGCATATTTTACATGTTTCTGGTACATTAACAAAAATTATTCGAATGGAAGATGATAACAAGCTGATATATGTCACAAATTCTCAAAGATGGGATACAAATGCTGTTGGTAGTCCGAATCACGAATACATTGCATTTGGTGCAAAAATGGATAATTCTGATCTTCCAAACAAAAATCTTGTTCAGATAAAGATATTATCTGTGGATTACAATACAAATGCAATCAGGTTAGAGGAACCTCTACAAATTCCTGCTGAATTCAATACCAATCAAGAGTTATACATAAGAAAGCATACATCTGGGGGTAATCACAATTATTGTTATGTCAGGAAGAATACAAATTGTAATGACTTCTTTGAGTACAAAGGCAGCGTTCAACATTATCATAATGGTTCAATTAATGATATGCAAAAATGGAGACCAGGAGCAAAGTATGCCAGAATCATGATATTCTTAAGCTACCCTAATCCAGGGGATCCGAATCCTTCAACATGCGAAACAATAATCAGGAATATCAGACTTAAGATACAATAAAATTGACAATCATTTTTGGTGCTGATATGTATCTCTTTACATGATTTTTTTGATTAATCAAAAGTGACTATTTTTATGGAAGTTGAAGACCGCGCCAGTCTTGTATATATTGCAAGTGTGAATCAAAATATAGATCATTATGATGAAGCATTGAATATTTTTGAGAAAATAATAGCAAAAGATCCCTGTTTATCTCCAGATGAAATTCATTTATATGGATCTATTGTCAAATCCAATATTGATCCGATAAGGAGTACTTTACAGGTATTGTCAGATCATCTGTTTACTGAAAATAATTCTTTAACTCCTGAGATAATTGGAAAAATTCAACACTATTTTAATAGCACACTCAATAAGCTTGAACATACCATATATATTGTGCTGGATATAATATCTAATGTTCTTTTGGATAAATGCAACAATAGCGAATCTGAAGTCTTTTTATGTAAGTTACAAGGAGATCTAATGAGGTATTTAAGTGAGTTTTCTACCAAACCAGAAGAAACAATTATGAAAGCAGATTCATATTATCAAATAGCCATGAAAAAAGCTAACACTATCTTACCATCTGCTCATCCTACAAGGCTAGGTACCATTTTGAATTACTCAGTTCTGAAGTATGAGTTCCAAAAAAGAATCGAAGATTCTATTGAACTAGTTCAAACAGTGATTAAAACATTTAATGAAGACATTTCCTCTCTTCCAGATGCATTAAGAAGAGAGGCCCAAAGCATTTTCGCAGTGATGGAATCAAACATTGAAATGTGGGTTTCAATTCTTGAAGAAAATAATGTTGAGTAAAAAAATAAAAAAATTTAACGCGCTGGGCAGGACTCGAACCTGCAATCTCAGGTTCCGTAGACCCACGCCTTATCCATTGGGCCACCAGCGCCACATTTGCTTTCCCAAAAAAGCTTTTATAATCACATCAGCAATAATCGCTGAAAATCTTAAACGAAACAAAAAGATGAGTGAGTTTTTCATTGATAAACCAGAATATTTTCAGTTTTTATCTACTATCGAACAAGAAAGAGAAATGTTTAATAAGATGCATCAAAAATGTGTATCATTTTCTAAACAGGCTGAAAGTGATTTTAAATCAACAATGGAGAGAATTAGGCAAAAAGTTAGACCAATGACAAAAAGTGGAACCAGGCCAAAGAGAATTCCAATTTCTGATGGCATTTATCCAAGACCCCAGACAGTATCAATTGTACGAACCCGACCAAACACAGCCAACTTGATATCCAACCAGAGCAACAATTTGTGGCCTGTGAGAAAGTCAAACGCAAAAAGGATTTATGAACCAGAACACAATAATAATTACCGAGAAGACAGTCCAAAACGTCAACTGCCCTTATTGGTGGGACAAAAGTTGATTGAAAAATAGGAAACGTCTAGGTCAAACCTGTTGAATGATCTGTTTGACACTTTACTTTGTATATATTCAAAGACAATAATCCTATCCGAAATTCGATTTTTCAAAGATTTGAAAACGAAGTAGCGTTGATTGACAAATGAATTCAAATTTCTGATTCACCATTATTGAAAAATTCTGAATATTTGATAAACCATGATTTGGCCCGGAAAATTAACATATCAGAAAAGCTTTGAAAAATATCAAATCGAAAGACAGTGTATTCTAACAATTTTCTGAATGGTAGAGTTGTATCTTTCATGAATATAGAAAAATATAATAGAATTGTGATAAAAATTTAACATACGCATGTTATGTTAGGTCAATTTAAGGAGAATCTAATATATATCTAAAAAATAGTTTCTTCCATATATATTGTTTAAATTACTGTGTATTCATCTTCAATATGTGCAAATATATCATACAGACCTTTGATCGAGAAAATTTCATCGAATAAGGCTTCGCTCTTTTTCTGTTCCGTTGAGACTTCTTCATGAATAAAACTATACTCATTATTTGGTTGTTCTCTTCTAATTGGAATAAGTTTTTTCATGTACTTCTTATTCTTTTTCCTCTGATGCCTTTGTATCATTAGGAATCTGTTTCGAATACTATTGCCGGATCTACCTTCAAAGAATCTTGAAATAGCATTCCAGTGAGACCCAATCTCCTGGTGCTTTTCCAATAATAGACGATCCTCTTCTTCTGTCCAATCTCCTAAGTGCAAATTTGGATCCAAGTAGTTGTTCCATCTCTCTCTGCACTGTCTAGCATTTCTATTCTTCATTTGTCTTGCAATTTCGAACCAATCTTTTTCAGGACTGTTTTCAACAAGTTGTATCAAAAGTAAGTCATCTTCAGGAGAAAACTTTGCTTTAGGGGCCTTGCCCTTCTTGTCATCCATATAATCATTATTTGGTGAAGACACATCAACAATATCCATTGTAAAAATGATTAAACTTTTCAATAATCATAGTTTTATCAAAAGTTTCAATATTTCAATATTGACCTGGGTCATTTCATAGATTCACAAAAATCAGAAAATTGTACTAAAGATTAAATCAATTTGGTATTTTTGTGAATGATTTTTTTATCAAATTGAGATCATTGAAAATTTCTTGTAAACTTTGATTATTATTTTCTCTCTGAAAAGATTTGAATTGGTTGGTGTTTTTTTTGAGAACATCTGTGAAAAAAAGTATGGGATAGATTTTTTATAGAAAATCCTTTAAAAAGAACTGAAAGGTGCTACATCCACTTACCGAGACCTTAAGAATTTTTTACAATGGAAGGAAGATATCAACCCAAGTTTTTCCGAAACGCTAAAAAAACTGGGTGATATGAATGTTCTTAAGAAGGAGGTTGCTTATGCTGCAGCTGAAGAGTTTTTGTGTTTTAAAAGTGAAATTCCTTGTGAAAACGAAATTTTTGAGGTTCAAAGAGTAATTAATGAGAGGAAAAATGAAAATCAAGAACTTTTGCAGAATATTAACGAGCAAAAAAATGTTTTAAAGGTAATTCAAGATAGAATAGATAATTTGAAGGAACAACTTAGAAATATTGATTATTCCGAGACAAAAAGGCTTGAAAAGTTAATACAAGAAAAAGAGAACGAGCTTTTACGGCTTGAATCCCACATCAACATTTTGCATAAAGGAGTGGTTGAATGAATTTGAAGTATATCTCATTTATCTAGTAAAAATGATCAATATCATTTATTTGATCATTCCATAGTGTTAATTAAGGGTTTGATGATTGTTTACTGGGGAAATTCTTTTGCAATACCTTTCGCTTCAGATAAGGGAAACATGAATGTAGTATTATTTCCATGAAAACCATATAATTCAAAAGAAGCACCTCGAGGTGTTCCTTTCGGTAATGAGTCATAAAACTGGCTTAACTTAGGGTAAACACGGAATATTCCAGCATATATTGAGAGAATCGATCTCATTGGGTAATCTACAGAAGCGGTGTCTTTCATTGATTCAATTTTTCCAAAAGAAACGGCTCCTTCGCTCTTGCCGGGAATAATATTTGATGGAAGGATTTTTCCAATTACACTCCGACATTTAGATGGATCAACTTCTTTAGGATTGTCATAGTATATTCCAAAACATGGTTCTTGAGAGAAATCTTTCCCATACTTTTCTTGTAGAAATGCTTCAACTGTTTTAACATTCGGATAAGCCTTGTGGTATGGACCAATAAATGTTGTATATGCAATATTTAACTCAGGAAATGATAATTTTTTAATGACAATAGGAGTAAACAAAGCACCTTGATAAACAATATATGAAGCAATGATTCCAACAACTATAATAACTAATGTTTTAACAGTGTTCATCAATAGAAATGAAGTGATGATCATGTTTTCACAAATGTTTCAAATTTAATCCTCAAGGGGTTTTGACAATCCTTCATGATTCACTGAAATTGGCGGGTTTTTTAACGATTAATGTGATTAAATAAACTTTGTAAACGGTTTATTTATAGGATAAAACATGAAAAAGAAAACTGTTGCCGAGTGCATAGAAAGGGGATTTTTAGCCATCCTTTTATCGTGTAGAATTAAAAAATGCAATGTTGAGTTTTATTCATTACCATTTCAACTTGATGATGTTGAAGAAGAGGGTGATTGCATGAAAATTGAAAGTGGAAATACTCTTTTTACGAAAGAAAAGGATAACCAACAAGAAGAAGAAATTTTTAAAAGAAAAATATATTTGAATGGACGAGATATTATTAGTGATGAAGGAGACAATGTTTTAAACAAGATAACTCTCATTTCCGAACATATACGAAAATATGTTGCTTCTTTGTATGGATCTCATGTTATTCACATATCTTTGAATTTTGGTATTGAAGATGATACGGAGAGAATATTTTTGTTTAGAAATTCTACAATTGGAACAGCTAAAAATGGATATTTATCGAATGTTCTTCACAACAATGAAAATTACGAAATACTATTATTTGGAGTCGTTCTTGATGTTGTTCAGTCAAAGAATTCTCATCAAATTTGTTTTTCACACAAGAAAGGGTGCGGTATTCCAAAATATCGATCCAAAATCGTAGATTATGCTTATTATCGAGCTAAAAGTATGTTGTCCGAAGTGAATCCTACTCATCTTTACAAAATAATCTCTGAGAGACTATGTAGTATTCAGCAATCCAACAATCAAAAATCAATTGCCCTTTGCTTAAGCTGTTATAATTCTGTTCAAGCTTTGATAAAGGAAATAGTGATTAATCAAGATACATATCAAAAACCATGGATAGAACCAAAAAAAGTAATCAATCCAACTAAAAGATTTGAACACACACATGAAATTTTCATTACTGAAAAGAAAGATTTTCCTTCAACGGCAAGAACCACCCCTCCAATTAGACTGTCATTGCTCTCTCGTAGAGTTTCAACATCAATGGGAACCCAAAGAAGTTCTCAAGGATGTGAAAATTCTCACGACCAAGTTGCCCATACATCTCGTCCTACCATATCACCATTAAACATTCCACTTCCACAATATGGGTCTTCACCAACATACTCCGAGAAAAAAGCAGAACATATATACACAGGATCTCCTTTTGTCCACAAATCATCTTCAAGGGCAATCGAAATGCAATCCAGGCAACAAATCATAAAAAAGGGCTAATCTCAGTTCACCCGGCCAAATAAGTATCGATAATTTTTCACTCAATTAACCTTTTCTTCAGAAATTTATCATTTTTTATGGAGAATATTGACCCATATTTAACATCAACAGGTTTCCCAGTTGGTGATTTAAAGGTCCAAAAACCAATATCATATCTTTCTGAGAAAGAGATGAAATATGCGGCTTATTTGATTATGGCATCTTGGGCTGGATTTCCGATGTTGGTTGATCAGACATCGAGAGAAGGTTTAAGCATTCACGAATTCCTATATGCTTTCTTCAATACATTTTCTAAAGAGGACTTAATCCCATCATTGTCTGTGGAACCCAGAACTCCGTTGTTTTATTTCATTGAGTATTCCATACAATTTTTCTTTAATTCTGGCAATTATTTAAGTTTTGGTGATACTAAATTTATCCCAAGGTGCTCAAAAGAGGAAATCAGGGAAATCGTTAAAGGAAAACCTATTTTGGAAGAGCTTCTTGAAAAGTGCATAGAAAGCATTTATGATCTGACGAATCCCCAAGTTAGACAACAAGGATTTGCTCCAAATGGGATTACCAATTATTATGAACCTGTTGATTTTACTCTAGAAGAAGCACAAGGAATTGATAATATTCTTCAAAGTGTTGGTGTTCATGTTGAAAATACCAAGATAATTCGTCACAATGACAAATACGAGGTTTTGATAGCTTCAATTGATGAAGATCCTATTGGAAAGAATATTGGAATTTATAAAGATAAACCTGTATTTGTAACAAAGGGTAGGTTTTCTAAGTATTTGAAAGTTATTGTTGAACATCTTAAGAATGCAATTGTATATGCTGCGAATCCAAAACAAGTCGAAATGCTCGAACAACTAATTCAGCATTATGAAACCGGTAGCATTGAAAAACACATGAAGTTTAGCGAGATTTGGGTTACCGATGTTGATCCTGTTATTGAGATGTATCACGGATTCATTGAATCCTATCATGATCCAAAAGGTGTCCGTTGCTCATACGAAGGAATGGTAGCATGTGTTGATAAGAAAGAATCAGAATGTCTCCATAATTTTGTAACACAATCTTCCAAGATATTGCCACTTCTTCCATATCCCAAAGAATATGAAAGAGGGACCTTTAACCCACCATCATACAATGCACTTAATATCCTATCTATGTGTTCTGATGGAATGCCAATTGGTATAAATATTCCTAATTATGATTCAATAAGAATGTCTGTTGGATTCAAGAATGTGACTTTAAACAATGTAATGAATGGTGTTCCTCCATCACCTAAAGCAGCTTCAATGATTCATCCATCTGCTCGCGAATTATTCACCAAACTTTCTGAAGAGATTATGTCACTATCTGTTGCAGCCCATGAGCTTTATGGACATGGAACTGGAAAGTTATTCAAAAAGGCCGATGTCGAAGGAAAACAAATTCCAGACCTTCTCTTCCCAGGTCAATTTGTCCGTACTTACTGGCCTGAAGGAATCTCATACGATATGGGATTCGGATCATTGAGTCAGGCATTTGAGGAATGTAGAGCCGAAACCACATCACTATATCTCACTTTCTTTGATGAAGTACTTGATATTTTTGATGTGCCAAAAGATACACAGCATAGAAAAGACTACGCTTTGGTGTCAGTTTATCATATGTTGCTCTCTTCTTTAAGATCAATGTATTGCTATAGCCCCGAAGCTAGACAATGGAAGCAGGCTCATGCAAGCGCAAGATTTGCAATCCTACGAGCACTCATTATATGGGGAGAGGGATCTGTTAAAGTTACCAAATACGATGATGATAGAATCGAACTCTTTGTTGATCCAAATAACTTAGAAGGAGTTAAAAATGGACTCAAGATTCTTCTTACACACCTTAATTACTATAAATCAACATACCAACCAGATCAGGCCCGAGAGTTCTTCAGCGCATTGACATCATTTGATGCATTCTGGTTGGATGTTAAGAGAATTTCCGACAAAGAACCCAAGAGAAGGGCTGTTTATTGCGGAGCAGTAGTTGAAAAGACTCAGAATGATATCAAAGTTGTACCTTTCACCAATGAAACCCCAACCATTTTTGACGCTGTAATGTCCATCGTATCAAACATCAAAGTGGCAAACGAATAAATTGAGACCAACCGCTATGTATTTTTTCTAACAACGAACGAATGAGCGTTCAAGTTGCTGAAGAACCCAAAGTAAAAATAATAATGAAGTCCTCAAGTGAGAAAGAGGATGTAGTAATGCGGGACGGGATCAGGGAGCCAGAGGAAGCATCGGAATATAGAGATTATATGGATTCTTTGTTTACACAGATCGGTGGTGTTTCCAAAAATAATAATATGTCAACTGAGCGCACTCTTTCTGTAGCACATCCATGGCATGGTGTTAGTATCGGTCCAAATTCACCAGATGTTGTTCAAGCATGTATTGAGATTCCTGCATTTTCCAGGGTAAAAACCGAACTTGATAAGCCGTCGGGATTAATAAAGGTTGACAGGATATTGCATTCATCTGTGATTTATCCAGCAAACTATGGGTTTATTCCAGAAACACTTGCTGAAGATAATGATCCACTTGATATTCTTGTTCTTTGCCAATTATCTGTGCCACCACTGTCTCTTATGAGAGTTCGACCAATCGGAATCATGCCAATGATTGATGGAAATGAGCCTGATGACAAAATCATTGCAGTTGCAGTCTCTGATCCAGAATACAACATATATTTCGATATATCTGAGTTACCACCATTCAAGCTCTTAATGATCAATCAATTTTTCAACGATTATAAGACACTTGAGAGGAAGCAAGTGAGAACATTCAAACCAATGGGAGCTGGACACGCTAAAAGGATTATACAAAGGTGTAATAAGGCATATCATCAGCACTTTAAGGTTTAAAAACCAAAATGATTAATGTTTTAAAAGAGTATAAATATAGTACATTGTTTGATTTAGAAGGAAGAAGATACACTGATGATATTTGTAGGGGATTACCCATTATCAGTGATGATAAGACCGAAATGATTACCGAAGTCATTTACTTATTAATGAACAAAGATCATAATCAAGTATTTATATTGATAATGGAAAAAATGATTATTATGAGAGATTTAATATCAGAAAGTTTAGCTGGAAAAGGAGATTCTCTATTTTCGGTGGTTGTATTTCTATCTATAGTCCTTGAAAAAAATTCTAATGCATTTTTGTTGATTTATACCGATGATTTTCTCGTTAAATTGCTTGAAATATTGCCAGTATGCGATGAAGAACCAATATTTGCAGCAATATCATGGTTTTTATCAATGCTTATAAGGTGCTTTCCAGATGTTTATTCGTATTTCAATGATTACAATATAGTTAGAGTGCTTATTGATCTGTGTAATGGTGATAAAATTTCCAATATAGTTCCTTTGCTCTGCTCAGTTTTAAGCTTTGCCAATGGAGGACATGAGTATCATACCGAAATTATTAACTTGCTTAAAGACAATTATGTGCATTTCTTTCTTTTAGAACAAAAAGCACATATAGAACTTATTTTTGGGTGTTTGGAAGCTTATATTAATCGTTTTGGTAGTAATTTATTAGAGAACTGCATTGAATCAATGATGGACTTTTGTCAGTATGTCAGTCCCACATCGATGTGCCTAATGGAAAAACTGATCTCATCAACACGAACAGACCTCATATCCACTTTTGATCACATCAATGCTATCCATGTTATTGAGGAGTGCAGTGATACTATATATGTGGCATTCATGAGTATGCTGAAGTTGAAGATTGATTATGAAAAGTCAGTAATACCAGATTTTAATTTGGAGTTACTTTTAAGCCTTTTAACCGAGAGGATAATCAATGGAACATATTCAACAAAAGCTTCTTCAATAGAAATACTCTCCTTACTGATTGAGAACTGCGAAAATCTTGAAATGTTCATGAATGATATTCTCATTGATAGTCTTGTTGAATATACGGACTCCGAGACTGATTTATCAACAAAATCTCATTGTGGAATCGCAATTACATGCTTATTTATGAAGTCTTTTAACTATCCCTCCATTAATTTAAAACTTGGCTCAGTTGTGCTCAGAGAATACTAGATTTTTAATGAGTGTTAATTCTGTTTTTTGCTGGTTAACAAACCAATTCGAAAACGAAGATTTAACCTGGACAAATAATTTTATTATTGATTTAGAGTCTATGAGGCAATTTCGAATTTTCTATAATGCAGTATTTCCAGATATTAAGTTACAAAATATTGAATTCCTTAAAAAAACCAATAATTATGGTAAAATAAAGGAAGAAAATATGGAAATATTTAATTTCAATGTTTTGCAACCAAATAAATCTGTAAAATTACAATTTAGACTTAATCAAGATCTAACAAGAACCCTTAGGAAATCCAGAACAGATATGGGAATACCCAAAATTTCTGAGAAAAATGATGAAATAGTTTTGAACTGGTTTTCTGAAATGTTGGTATTTATTGATTATCAAGGAATCACATATAAGCAAGGATACTGTGATTTACTCATTCCAATATTCCACATTTTTTTTTCTGGGCTTTTGGCATATTATTCATTTTCTGAATTATCAGATATTGGGTATATCCTTGAAGTTGCCAAAGCTATTTCTTCATATGGCTTTATGGGATTAATGAAATCCAGCTTAAATCACATTGATATGTTTCCTGAACGAATGGGAGTGACGAAATACATCAGAAGCCTCACGTATCAATTGAATACTCTTAAAGAGTTTAAGAGCATTTCCGAGAAAGATGTTCAGTTGTTTGCATCAACATGGATTCTACTTATATTCACACAATCACTCACATTTCGTGACACAATATCTTTGTGGTCTGAACTGTTTAAAAAACCAGAAACCCTTCATGAAGATCTCATGAAATGGTGCTATTGTGCAGCAGTTCTAATATCCCAAAAGGCTGGAGATTCACTCGGAAAGAATTTTATTCAAACCATGCAAAAATCTCAACTGCTATCATTTAAAGAAATGCTCGATCTTCAGCCTACATTGACAGTTGCTTTTCCAAAGGTGTATTAAATATTGTGATTAAATAAACATTGACATTTGATTTAAAATCAATGTTGTTTTGTTTTTTTATTGGAGTTTTTTCTGTAGAATACACCTTAAAAAGCGCGTATGGCAGGAACTGGTTGCTTATTTTTAATCATGATCTTGTAAATGGACAGTATTTTACTGATTTGAATCAGACAATGTTGAATTTTGAAGTTTCGAGGTATAGTTTATTCGGTTTATTGAATCAAAAATTTAAAACATCAGGGTATTATGAGTTTCTTTTGGAATATCCTGAGATTGTGGGTTGTAATCAATGGAGACAAAGTTTGTTACCGTGGGAAGATACTGAAGTTATTGGAAAACAAGCCATAGGCTACACGCCAATAAATATTTCATGGACAAATAATTTCTGGGGAGGATTAGTGAAATCCAATAATCACTATACTCAAGTTTATAATTCTTTGACTCTTCTTGATGGATCAGCCGGAAATGACTATTGGTACTACTCCATTGGATGCGTTAGACCATCTACTAACTGGTCTCCTGATATTCCCGGCCCAAGCAGCAGAGTTAAAAAGGCTAAATTGTGGTTAAGGCTTGATAACAAATATTTATTGAATTTGCAATCATTACCACCTTCATTTAGCAAGAAGTATTGCATTCTCTTACTTACATCCTTATTGTGGTTATCCAAGGGTGACATGTGACATAAATTAAATGATTCTCTGTTTAATTACAGTTGTATATTTGTACGAGATAAAAGAAGCTTATGGTAGAAAATGGTTAAAAATATTCTATCATGATACAATGACAGGGATTTACTTTGATAGTTTTTCTCATGCCATGTTTTCTCAAGATCCAAATAGATATAGTATTTTTAGTTTAATAACTTCATCATTTAAAACAGAAGGATATTATGAGTTTTTATTGGAGTATCCTGAATTATCTGGTTTTAATCAGTGGAGACAGAATAATCTCCCATGGCAAGAAGAGAAAATACCATCACAAATAGCTGGCGGTTATACGCCAATCAGTATCTCATGGAATTCATCATATTGGGGAGGTCTTGTTCGATCAAACGATTATCATACAACCGTATACGGCAGTATAACATTACTGGATGGTTCTCCTGGAACCGATTTATGGTATTATGCAATTGGCTGTATTAATCCTTCAGTGCATTGGCATCCTAATATGCCAGGCCCAAATAGTGCTGTCAAGGTTGCCCGTCTTTGGCTTCGTATTGATAATGTCAATCTGATAAACAAACCATCATTACCCAAACACTATTTGAAAGTTAGCTTTCTTCCCATTTTATTAAGTTTTGTAGAATTTATCATATTATAGTTTTATTAAAGGAATAGAGTTGAGTTTTCTTCTTCGCGTTTCTCAGTACACAATCCATACAAAATCAAAGAGTGAGCAGCATAGTATGTTAACATGATTTCATACCCAACAGTGTTGAATAGCTTAAGTCCTGTTTTTGAACAAAATACTAAGAAATCAGAAAACAAATATGATGAATAGCCAATATAGCAAGCCCAAAATGATAGTGACTTTATTGGTGTTTTTGACGAACGGGCAATAGTAGTTATATAAGCAATGAATATTAATATCATATAAATAATGATTACATATGTTATAATATCACTTTTAAGGACGCTTGGTAATAAAATGACGAAATATAGTACGAAACCAGGAATTGCAAGTAAAAAGAAAGCCTTTTTTGCTTGTTTCCAAACAACATTAAATGATAGTATGGCCAAAATGTGAGAAGAAGCGAAACAAATACCACCACTAATGAAGCATAACCACCCATTGAATTCTAAGAAGAAATCTCCACATGCAGCCATTATCAGATACATTGCCACTCTAATGTCTCTTATCTCAGAGTAAAACCACCAACAGCCTCCAATCAAGAAGAGAAACACACACTTAAAAAAGACAAAACTGTTTTTTGGAAAACCAGTTTGTTTCGAAGTTGGCCACGAACAATAATATACTACCCATATGAAGTCTGCAATAGCAAAAGACAAGAATACATAAAAAATCTTAGAAAGTCTCTTCTCTTCAATCATCAAAAAGGGTTTCTTTGATTTTTAATTCAATATTCTGAAAAAATTATTTTGATCGCAGGATTGTTCAGTTTGATTGATATGGACGTTTTTTTCTATACATCAGGTAACTTACATAGAATACTTCATAATCGAATTATTATGAAGTTGAAAGCAGATAATAGTGGGATTATAATAATTTTTAAAATTTAGAGATTACTGGATTTATGGTAATATGCAATTGACTGTTGTAGTTAATTTCAATTTGATAAATAAACCATCATTACCCAAGGACGATTTGAAAGATAGTTTTCTTCCCATTTTATTAAGTTTTTTTGCAATTTATCAAATTATTGTTTTATTAAAGGAATGGTGTTGATATTTTTTTCTTCGCGTTTCTCAGTACACAATCCATACAAAATCAAAGAGTGAGCAGCATAGTATGTTAACATGATTTCATACCCAACAGTATTGAATAGCTTAAGTCCTGTTTTTGAACAAAATATTAAGAAATCAGAGAACAAATATGATGAATAGCCAATATAGCAAGCCCAAAATGATAGTGATTTAATTTGTATTATTGACGAACGGGCAATAGTAGTTATATAAGCAATGAATATTAATATCATATATATAATGAGTATTTGGGATATTAAATCACTTTTAAGAATGCTTGGCAGCAAAATGCAGAAAAATAATACGAAACCAGGAATTGCAAGTAAAAAGAAAGCCTTTTTTGCTTGTCTCCAAACAACATTAAATGATAGTATGGCCAAAATGTGAGAAGAAGCGAAACAAATGCCACCACTAATGAAGCATAACCACCCATTGAATTCTAAGAAGAAATCTCCACATGCAGCCATTATCAGATACATTGCCACTCTAATGTCTCTTATCTCAGAGTAAAACCACCAACAGCCCCCAATCAAGAAGAGAAACACACACTTACAAAAGACAAAACTGTTTTTTGGAAAACCAGTCTGTTTCGAAGTTGGCCACGAACAATAATATACTACCCATATGAAGTCTGCAATAGCAAAAGACAAGAATACATAAAAAATCTTAGAAAGTCTCTTCTCTTCAATCATCAAAAAGGGTTTCTTTGATTTTTAATTCAATATTCTGAAAAATATTTGTGGAATGATTGGTCAGTTTGATTGAAAGAGGTCATCATATTTGACCTCAGGTTAATAATCTGAAGTTGAAAACAAAATAAAGAAGGTGTTTTATAAACTCATCTTGGAAATTTTGTGGTTCTTCAAGAAATGGCCAGTGCCCACTATTAGAAAACCCTTTTACGGTACAATTTGGAATAAGTGAACAAATTTGTTTCCCTGTATCTTCTCTTGTGTACTGTGAGTCAGCAACACCATACATATAGATTGATGGGATACTAAGGGATTTGAGTTCATTTTCATATGAGTAACCACATGCAGAGAGAGAAATATCAAACCATGGAGCAAAAGAGATAAGTCCAGTATCATTCAGGAGACCAATATAGGACTTGTTATATAGTCGGTAGGCACTATCTTTAACGTTGGATTCTGTGAACCATTTATCAGCTTTGATAGCATTATGTGGTGGATATCCCATTCCGAAAGAGTAAAAGGTCGGCCCGAACAAATTCCACAAGAATCTGCTCCCCATATTATTGTTTATGAGAGTCCCTCCTATCATAAACATTTTGTTAACGTTCAACGAGTACTTGATCGCATATCTTTGAACAATTGTGCTTCCAAAAGAATGACCTACTAGCGTAATTTTTGGAGATTTCAAAATATCACGCCGAATTAATTCGAGGTCATCGATAATACCATCAATATTATATACACCATCTTTCTTTATTTGGGAATTGCCACTTCCACGTTGATCATAATAAACAACCCTAGTATAATTCGACAAAAAGTCAAATGAGTTTTTGAAACTCAAGGATGAGTGCCCTGGTCCCCCATGTACCAAAACTACGGTTGGAATTGAAGTTTCAACACCAATCTCATGAAAAAACAAATTATATCCATTAATTGTTATATTTGAACAATTCTGGCAATCTCTATCTTGTGGAGAAACACCATTATAAACAAAATAAGACATCATAGAATACATCAAAAATACCATTGTGAATCCACAACAGGTAATGCACATTGATAAAATATGGATCCGATTGATTCAAAACATGATTGTGAAAAATTTAACAGGTATTTCCTTACATACTAGATTGTGTGTTTATAAGAAAAGAATTAGAGAAACGACAAAGAATAAGGATATAGGGTGTCTCCTATCCTCTAATGAATGGAATAGTGTTGAACCACAGATCACATTATGAAAATCATTGTATGTTTTTGTGATAATGTATTGGTTTCCAGATGAAGAATGAGCCGCATTGCCTAAACTTTGAGATGGATGGTTTATGTAGCTATTTGAAACAGTGAAAACACCACCATATCTGTAAAAAAGTGAATTTTGGTTGTCATTGAAAATACATTTGGACATATAAAGAGTTCCTGACCATATTCTAACAATGCCTGGTGATGGACTGTTGTTTCCTACAATGTTTGAATATTCAATATTTGCAGTATGTGTTCCTTGTACTTCAATTGCTTGAGAACCCGAGCTAATACCATTAGCCATAGTACAGTATGAGCAATCAACGGAATCAAATTGATGAAACCAAACGCTTGACATTCTGTAAGCATAATTTCTGGAAAAATTTGTTTGTAGGCATTTTTGTTCTCCTCCATGCAAGAACAGGGGAGCGACAATTTTTATGCTTGCTGAATCAGAACAAGAAGAAATCGTATTCAAAGTTACATGGTACTTATACCCAGCTGATACAACAATGCAAGCAAATTGCCCAGGAGCATAGTCATATCTCATTGTGTTGTAGCACTTCTTAACACAATTTGAATCCAAAAACACCGAACTGTAATCTGCATCAAAGTAAATTGCTCCTCCTCCAATCATTGCAGCCGCCTTTGAAGTAATGCAATTATAAAAATCACAATGTTCAACTTTCAAATTAATCTGTTTATCAGTCTTAATCCCAATAATAGAACCATACCCATCATAAACAGTGGTTCTGTGAAATATACAATATAAGGCTTCAATACTCCCGCTTCCTGTATCACTATAAACATTTTTGTCAGTCCCAAGCTTTCTGGCATCAACGCAAATTGAAACAAGAATCGTTAAGAAACACCAAAACATCAAATAGAGTTATTCTTTCAAATTTGAATAAAGCAATATGTTTTATTGAATGACAATCTCATTGTCTTTGAATACCTGTTGATATGTTGAGATTAAGTGTATGAACTTATATTCAGCATCATTTTGAGACTGTGTATATACCAAATCGGACTTGTTTCCAATTAAGCTTAAAAATCCGTTAAATATGAGTTTAAAGTCTACACTCATTGATGTAATTGGGAGGTATTCGAGGTCAATAAGAATACCGATTTGCTTATCTTTGAAAGAGGTAATTCCGTATCTGACCTTAAAATCACCAATCTGAGCCATTGATCCTTCTATTTTGACTAAAAGGTTCTTCTTCGTAAAACCAATACTGCCAATGTTTTTAAGGAAAGCAGAATCGCCAATTATAGTTTCCTTTTTCGATAAAACTGCATTACATTCGGGATTATCCATAAATTGAAACATATTTACGACTATATCGTTTGAATTATCCTTTTTAGCGCTTGTTACCCTGCAATGCCAAGATTCGAAGCCAAAAGCTCCCAATCTGAATAGTTCATCCTTAAGTTTGTTTAAATATACAATTGGGTCGTTTTTATACTCGTTAGATTTAACAAAAACAAGAGCTCGAATTCCCATTTTTTTGTCACTTTTTTACTTTATTGAACAAAAGTGACAATTGTTGGATTCATTTTTATGGAAATGATAGATTTGTTGGGTCATTCTTTTGTGAATCCTAATATTTCGTTTGGGGATCGATTCTTCAAGTTTTAAATATCTCAAAGTCCGAAGGATATCACATTGAAATCTTAATGAAAAAATTTGGAAAACAGGGTTATTTTTCTGCATTAATAAATCTAGAGATAAATCATATATGAAAGTCATTGTTTAAGTAATACTGTTTATTATATTTCCTACTATTTGAATAATAATTAAATTTAACACTAGTGGTCATATATAATTCGGAAATATATGATTTTTTCTTCTTAAAACAACAAGAATTAATATATAATTTTTAATTATCATAACTCTGCTTTGGAAGAGAAGGAGGAAAAAAGATTTTTCTCATTATTTGACATCGAAACATGTTTTAAGATAGAATGTATCATTTGAACAAGACACTATACTCTGTCTTATTCACTTACTACTTTACTTGTAAATCTAATAGTAATAAGTTCTTCATAGTTTCATTATATTGGTTTTAAAAGCAAATAAATGTTTAGACATTTGTTTGATCTAGTCTGAATCATTTGAATAATATTTATTCCAAAGATATGTTTATATAGCAATGGCAATATTATTGGGGATAAAATCATATGACGAATTCATAAGCAAAAATGATGTGAGACATCTAAAGAGTCCAATGCAATTTTGTTTTGTCAAAAATTTGGAAAATAGCAAACCATATGACCAATTCTTCGGAAGAGGACGATGAACCAATGATTTGAATGAGGTATTAGTCCTCTCTCCTTAATGATAAATATACATCTCCAACATTGGAAACATCTTGTCTGCGAATCTCTCTCCTATTATCGAAAACAAGACACTATACTCTGTCTTATTCACTTGCTCCTTTAACCTGTGAAATCTTGACTTCTCTACCCATATGTTTTTTAACACAATTTATGTCAACTTAAAAACATTTGTAAGAAATTCAGTTGATTTGTATCCCCAACTATTCTTTAGAATATCAAGTATTTTGAAATTAATTTGAGGATCAAATTGATTAACATGAATACTTCCAACAATAACCAATTATCATATCATATACTGTTTCTATCAAGATTAGCCTTTTTGACAATTAGAAGAAATGTGATCTGTTGCAATTTCATTGGAACACTGAATACCGATGAAAATGATTTATTCAAAATATCAGGGATTTATTTAATTTTATCATTATTTTGCAATTGCGAAATAAGATCACCAGTATTCGTGAAGACAAATCCGTATTCTTGTTTACAGAATAACAACTGGACTCTTTTCACATTCATTATCAACACATATATGTATTTGTGGCTTCAAGAATATTCAAGATACTCACAATTTTTTCTATCAAATGGATTACATATCAGCCAATTTTTCTCGATTCTTGGATATTATCTGGATTTTCCAAATTATTCCCTTGATTTTTTCGGGAGAAGAACTCTAATACCAAAGGAAATCAAGAAAAAAAACAAAGAAAACATTAATACAAACAAAATTACAACCATCTTGTACAAAATTATCACAGTATTATTAATTCTTATTCATTGTCATTTTGAATATCTATGTGAAAGAAAAAGAACCAATTTAAAATTGAAACCTGTAACCATGTTTTTAAAAATCCCTAAAAATTGCCCAATTGAACCACAATTGTCATTCTTGATGAAAAATTATGGTATTTGTATGGCGTGTGAAAGTGAAAGTGTCGATCAAGGAAGATCATATTCTACAATGAACATTAATATTTCTAATTGTTTCTTTTCCAGATCTTCAGCATATTCTGGAAATGGTGGTGTAATAAATGTTAATGGTGGCTCTTATTCAATGAATCTCAATTACTCAATGTTCTATAATTGTGTTTGTACTTCATGGGGAGGAGCAATATACTTCTACTCTTTAAATTCATATCTCAGAATGATATGTGCTAATAGATGCATTGCTTCCTCTAAATCTCATTTTGCTTATCTTATTGCTTCTCAGGTGAATCAAGTGGTGTATCTATCAGTATCAAATTGTTCTCACACTACTTCTGGGTATTACTCTATTATTGTATACACTGGTAATCAGAGATTTGACAACACAAACAGTTCAATGAACAATGCTCATACATATTCCAGTATTTTTATACGAATTCCTTCCTCTTTCACAAGCTCACACTGTTCTTTCTCAAACAACAAAGCATATTCAAGTATATGCATATACTTCCTTTCGAGTTCAGGAGCCATATCAATGTCATATGCCAATATTGTTCATAACAACAGTCCATCATCCTATGGAGTAATATATATCCTAGGATCAGTATCACCAAAGATGATGTATTGTATATTCCAAAACAACCAAGACTATCTTTTCTGTGTAGCTCAAGGTTCTCTTGAAATATCTCATTCTTTCATAGATCATTCATCAGAATCATTCTCGACTTCAATAGCAATATCTATAGCAACAAATAATTCAATGACAAATATGATCACTTATCCAATTCAATTCTACAATTCTTTTCATTGTATTGCTGACATACCTCTATTAGAACAAGAACAAATGATCACATTGGATCAAACATATATGAAATTATTCTCTTTTGCATACCCAATAGAAATTCTAATGATATTATGAGTCAATAGTGATAAAATAAATGCTATTGAATTTAATGTTGAATGATAGTGATAAGAATATATCTTTACCCACAATCAAAATATAATTTTTGTGTCACATATTAGAAATCCTTGCAAGAAACCTATATTATTCGTACAATTCATAATTCATCAAATTCAAGTTACAATAATCCGAATTGTAGCCTTACCATATTTAAAATAATCATTGTTTCGAGTAAAACACAAAACCAGATTCTGATGTTCTAAAAAGAAAAAATATCATACAGTGATTGATTGAAGAATTCATCAGTCATTTTTCAATGGTTTTTAAACTGCATGATGAATTAGTTTTTTGTATGAAAACTAAAACACATAAACATAAAAGCTGATGTTGCGGTGAATTTTTTTAATGAAGAGAAATAATCAATGTAAGTTTCCGATTCAATGATCTATTTTTAGATATTTGCTCTACCAAAAAAAAGATTCAATACCCATCCTTTAATATGTTAATCCAAAAAATAACTATTCCCAACATTATAAAATTATCCCATGGTTGACTTCCCAATGTATATAACATGGTTATTGTTCATTATCAAGTGATTATATTTATTAATTTATTCAAAATGAGAATAACCACTTTTTCAAATAAAGTGGGTGTAATGATCTCAGAATCAACAAAAACAGCTACAAATCAAAAGACAACTAGTTTCTGTTCATTTTGTTTATTGGATTCATATAGAAATGGCCGTACAGGACATTATTTTCAAACATTATCAATGCTGTTAATAACCAGTTTTTTTAATGATTACATATATGGTGGTTCCATAAATACTATTTGGATTAATTTGGTTTCAGAGATAATATTTTTTATTATTTCTTTTGTGTTGCTGTATCTAAGAAAAGGATTCCTTATTGGACTAAAAATAGTATCTTTTCTTGTAATGGTTCAAAAATGCACATTATTCCATCCCAGTTTTCCAAATAAAGTTTTGAGATTTGAACTCAAGATTAAAAAATTAATCATACAAACAATTATTATGAAGATATTCACTTCAATTATTCTTCTTGTTTTTAATAATGAAATACTAAATGAGAGAAAAGAACATCAATCAGCGGTAAATACCTCAACGAAGTTTTTTAAAAGAACTGAAATTTCCCAATTTTCCACTCGATTATGGCTGATTGATATTATGCGAGGTGTTGGTTTTGGGTGTGAAAGTGAAAATATCGATCAAGGAAGGTCTTATTCTCTAAACAACATCAATATTTCTGATTGTTTCTTCTCAAGGTCTTCCCACTTTTCTAGTGATAATGGACGTGGCGGTGTGATATATGTTGAAGGGGGATCTTACTATTTGATTGTCAATTTCTCAATATTCTATCACTGTTTGGCAAATAATGGAGGATCAATATACTTCACATCATCTAATTCCTATTTAAAAATGATTTGTGGTAATAGCTGTTCTGCATCATCATATTATCAATTTGCTTATCTTGGTTCTTCTCAGATGAATCAAGTGGAATATCTATCAGTATCAAATTGTTCATATACAACATCTGGATATTATTCCATCGATTTAGACTTTGGCGATCAGAAATTTGATAATACAAACTGTTCAATGAATTACGTTAATCAGATTTCTGGTCTTCAAATTAATTATCCATCCCAATTCACAAGCTCACACTGTACTTTCTCAAACAATGAAGTTTCTAATTATATTTGCCTCTTCTTCTTGTCTGACTCAGGAACAATAACCATGTCATATGCAAATATTATTCATAACAAGAGTCCAAATACTGGAGTTGTATTTGCCAATGGAGCAGGATCAAGAAAGATGATATATTGCATATTCCTCAATAATCAAAATAATTTATTCTGTCTTAATGCCGGTTCTCTTGAAGTATCACATTCTTTCATAGAGCATTCAATGTTATTCTCGGTTAATACAGCTGTATCAACTTCAACAAATAATTCATTTACTATTACAAATACATATCAAATACAATACTTCAGTTCTCTTCATTGTAATGCTGATATTCCATATATTGAAGCTACCCCAATTCAAACAAATAATGACTTTCCAACGAGAACAATAGATGAAACATCGATAATGACAAATGAAAGAACAGTTGATCAAACAATCAGAGAATCTCCTAAAGAGACAATCCCAAGAACATATGATGAAATTACATGCACCAATCAAATGTTTAATAAGAAAGAAATCAATGTGACTTTCTCTTTCTTATTCTTATATCTTTCATATATATATTAGTGAGTTTTTTGGGGTAAAAACAGATTATTTGATTGACTTTTCATACTCTAGCTATGGTTGTGAAACACATGTTGATGGCAGATCATTTGGTTCTGAGAATGATAATAAGTTTACTTAATAATTGTTATTATCATTTCATAATTATATAGGATATCTTCGCTTAACCAATTCATAGTTTGTTTAACAAAGGGTATTTTTATAATCTTGTCGATAAAGTGTCACATTCTCAAAGAGCTCGATCATTAAAGTATGACAAGATTGTCTAGAATAGGTAGATATCTTTGCAATTTTGCCTTAGAATTGCTGCGGCATCACCTTCTGGGAGTCCATGCAACTCTGCTATCTTCTTAATTATACATGGGATGTAGCCTGGCATTGATTGCTTCCCTCGAAAGGGTACCGGTGCCATATATGGTCCATCTGTTTCGGAAAGAATTCTATCAATAGGTATTTTCTTACAAGCGCTTTGGATATTAGAAGAGCTTTTGAATGTTAATACCCCTGTGAATCCAAAATAGGCATTGGGCCATTCTTTGAGTATACTTTCTGCAAACTCCCATGAATCAGTAAAACAATGAACATGGAATTTATGGTTTTTGGGTACTTTCATCTTAAGGATATTAAATGTATCCTGTTCTGCTTCTCTTGTGTGAATGGTGATAGGTAATTGTTTATCAATTGCAATTTCAATTTGTCTTTCAAAAACTCGTTTTTGAACATCAACAGGGGATAATGTATAGTGATAATCTAGCCCGATTTCTCCTAATGATCGAATTTTTTCATGTTTAAGAAGATCAAGTAGTTGTTTCTCAAAATCTTCAGAGTAGTTGGTGGCACCATGGGGATGCTGACCTAGTGCTCCATATATTTTGGGATGATTCAAATTTAGAAAATGCATTGTATCATCAAAAGTATCAGAATACGTACATAAACACCCATCAAACCCTTCAGGCCATGCTCCAATCCAATCATCAAAAGAATCTTCATATTTTTTACCAAGTCGCTGATATATAGCATCTAAGTGACAATGACAATCAACATATGGGTAGGACTGTGTGGACATTAAAAATTTACAAATGAATTTACTGGAGAATACTACCTAAAACAAATATAACATAAGTCCTGGCAGAGAATCTTATTCGTGTATCTGCAGATGCACGAGGAGGAAAAGTATAAGGATTCTGACACAAATATGTATTGTAGAGATACATCATTGAACCAGTGGGAATATCGTAGAAGCAATCAGTCAATGTTGATTGTGCTGTTGAGACAGTGCCTTTATTATCATAGAAATAACAGTTTGTGATGACATTAGTACGTGTTATGTAAAAGAGATAGGTGACTGTATTGTTAATTAGGTTGTTTTGAGTAATGGTGTGGGATGTACCTATTTCATTAAATATCATATAATTGTTTTTGTTGTGTGCAAAATGGATATTTTTACCCACAAAATTAGTGTTCGATGAATACGCTAATATTATTCCACCTCTTGTAGATGAAACCAATCGAGACAAATTCAAATTGGTGTATATGGTAGTTTTAGCCTGATGGCAAAATATCTCATATGATGGTGATGCAAAAGAGGAGTGAACAGTTGTCAAATCCATTACAATTTCATTACCATTAAAAACTACATTAGATTTTCCTGCTTTAGCAGCATTATTAGAAAAATTTAACATACAAGTCTTAATAATTGTCAAATTAGCGAAAGAAGACAAATAAATGTTTCCACCCCAACTTCCAGAATAACATCCATTGAATAAACAGCCATCAATTGTTACACTTGTTCCTGAACCACTAATTGCACCTCCATCACCACTATTGCGGCAATAAAGAAACATGCAATTAATAATATTACTCTGGCCACTAATGGACAAAGCACTAGTATACGTGGACTGACTTGCTTCAGTCTCTATAGACAAACACAACAAAAACCAAATCATCGTGTTATAAAATTTTATGACCGAGTCTTTCAAGGTTGTTACAATAGGACAGAGTGGGGTTGGGAAGACCTCTATAGTTCAAACATACATAGGAGGTAGCTTTAAGGATGACATTGCGCCCACAGTTGGTATTGGGTATTCACTATGCAAACTTATAGTTGAAGAGAAAACCATTATGCTAAACATTTGGGATACAGCGAGTCAAGAGAAGTATGCGCCACTAATTCCATTTTATGTTAGGGGTGCTGATCTTGTTTTGTTAGTATACGATCTATCCAATATCGAATCTCTGATTGCAATCAAGGACTATTATGAGAAGCTACTGGAAATTTTATCTGATGAAGTTAATATTGTTCTTTGTGGAAATAAGTTTGACCTTTCTTTGAGATCCCTTAAAGATGTTGAAGAATGGGCACATGAGAATAAGATCAGTTCATTTGTGGTTTCGGCTAAGACTAATACAGGGCTTGATATTCTATTTCGCCACATCGCCGAAAAATGTTTGGATATAAAAGAGAATAGAGAAAGAAAAAAAAACGAGGTCTACCAATTCAACACAGGAGATGATACTGGATCAAGGGGATGCTGTTAGTAGAGGGCCTTATGTGTATTATTAAAAAACATAATTTTGATTTCTTTTATTTAGTGATGTCAATCACGATTCCACCAATTAGTACGATGAAACAGCAAACAAATATATCTGCTTTTGGTGATTTTTCCGCAATAATATTAGGCAAATACCTATTTGTGTTTTCAAATCAGGGAAAAGAGTTTCAATTCGAGTTTATGGTGGAGATACCTGATGAAGGTAATGTAAAAGTATCTATAAATAATAGTGAGTATGCAGAAGAGCATTTAATAGCTACATTTTCGAAAAATTCCATTATTATAATCGGAATGGGCGAACAGAAAGTATTAGGGGCTTTTTTAACGAATTGTGTACATTTAACATGGGATTTACTAGGCCAAAAGTCATTTTTTTCATGTTCTTATAATAATATTATTGAACATTGTGTATTGAATACAATCGATGATAAACTTCATTTAGGAGTTCTTCAAACTTTTAAAATAGATCAAGAAGTATCAAAACTATATACTCCAAAAAATTCTCCAAATTCTTTGTTTGTTTTAGCAACATCTGGAGTTATATATCATTATTCTCGTTCATCATCTCAGAAACAAATGAAATTTATAAGGAAGTTTTCATTAAATGACTCCGAAAACCAGATTTTTGACATAATATCAGGCCCATCAGACTTTTTGTATCTGATTTGCAATAACAGAGTATATATCTATCATATCAATAAGTTTAGGATATCAAAAGTAATTTCAGTGGATGTGTCATTCAAGTATTTTTTGGCTGCTTTTAAAATAGAAAAATATCAATATTCATTATTCATGTTAAGTCATAATAATTCAATCACAGAATGGGTTTTTGACTTTGATAAATTGTGCTTTACTCCTTGTCAGGATTCTTTTATTTTCCCACAGATTGTATCTGATTCATCTCAAACATTACATCCTTTTAGAGATGGATTCTTGTTTGTTGATAATACTCCATTTATTCATTTTTTGAAGTCCCAACAAAAGTACTTTATTGTTTCAAGTTTTATGATTCCAACGTATTCTCCATCTATGATTCCAGTAGCTTTAGGACTCAGATGTGCATTTCAAAATTTAAATAATAATATATTAGTCATTTGTGGTTCTGATATGAAAACCGAGCTGAATATTCGCCCTCATCGTAAAATTGTTTCTTTTGGTTGTCCGAATGCTATGGTAGCTCTTTATTGTACCAACAAAGATCTTTACGCAGTATCTCTTAAGCCCAATATTTTTCAAAAGATCATATATTCTGCAAAATCCGAAAACCAAAAATCAACCATTATTAAAAATATGAAATGCAGTTCAAAGCATGTTGCATTGCTATTAGGAAATGATCTTGTTAAGGTGTTCAGTTTAAGCAATTATATGATCGATGGTAACATACCTGTAGATCAGCCATCTTTTTTTGATATTTTTTCTTATGATAGTAGTAAGTATTATGTTATATATTCTCAATCTAAAGATATTATACAAATCTCTACTAATGATAATTCTATCATTGAAATCAAATGTGATGCAACAAACTATTTATGCTTTATTGATTATCAAGGTTCTCCTTCAGTTTTAACCAAAACAGGAAAAATCATAACTCCAAAAGAAGAATTTTCCTTATTTGATAGTTCTAATTCAGCATTCTATCATCACAATTCGAACACACTTGCAATCTCTCATCCTGCCAGAATAGTTGTGTATTCACTTGAATCCAAACCCATTACGCTTCATGAGTTTGATGAAATAAATTCTCAAATAATATCATTTGATGGGATATTTATTACCATTCTCACATCCAAGAATGAAATAAAATTCTTATCACTCCATGGTTTTCGTAAAAATACATCATTAAACGATGTATCTCCAAAGTATTCACTAATTGATCATAATGAACTATTCAAAATCCTTTTGTTTGAGTCACATATGTTTTCAATATCCGATCAAATCACTGATGAAATCAACGAAACAAGATATTTTCTTGGTCTCCCAATCATCCCATTTCCGCTTCTAGAAGGCGAAAGTACGGCCAAGCTGTATCGAAATATATTTATGAGTATTGCACAAGGGCCTGCATTTCAATCAAATGAATTGCTCAAATGTGCCAACCAATGGGAAAAAGAGGGGAGATTCATAAATGCAGCTATTCTATACAACTTCCTCTCAGATTTCCAAAACTGCGCTCACTGTCTCACAAAAATGAAAAAATTCGAGCTGGCTATTGTGTACTCAAAAAAACACAACATTCCTTCTATCTTCTTCAAAGCAGCCAAAAAACTAGCTAAAATGTTCCACACAAAAGGAGACCACATGAAAGCCGCTGCCATTTTCCGAGACCTGAACACCCTACAGGTTAGCCGCTCCATGGATAACTCCTTTCTGTGATTTGTTTACAAAATACCGTTTGCACTTTTTTTCATCGTTTTCTCTATCGTATTTCAGAAAAAATCATCGTTTCTCAAAGAAAAATTCTGAATTTGCCCGAACAAAATCTGCCTCAATTTCACTTCACTTTATTTGTTGATCTCATGAGCAACGAATTCGATATGAGTAAAATCCAGTGGCCCCAGGTCAATGAGCTATCCGAGCTTGATAGAAAAATCCACGAGCTTTCTCAAAAATACTATCCTGAAGCCATAGAACTCCTTAGAGAGATTGTTAGACTTCCAGCCGATTTTTATGACAAGGATCCATTCTGCGGCACATCCAACCACGAAGGTCCAAGGCTTCAATACTTAATGAAGAGAATCGTCGAGATTGGTGCTGTTGAAAAGGCAGAAGATGTTAGGATTGATGCTTTTGGTTCAATTGTTTGGACAGTTACTGATAGCAATGATGAAACACCATTAGACAAGCGCAGAGTTGTTTATTATGATGGCCACACTGACACAGTTTATCCACTTAGGGAAGAATGGCGTAAGAGAATTGGTGAAGGCATTGACTGCTTCAATGGTATGACAGATCCATCCAAGGTTAGTGAAGAAGCTCTCCGCAAGGAACTCCGCCACGTTCCACCAAGGGAGAAGTGGGATCAACTTATCTTCGGTCGTGGTACTGCTGACCAACTTCAAGGTGTTGTTTCACAAGTTTTTGCTACAAAGATCCTTCTTGAAACTAAGGCTCTTGGTTCACTCAAGGGTGCAATCATTGTTTCCGTAGGTACTGTTACAGAGGAAGATAACGATGGTGGTGCTCCAATGCATATCATCCGTAAGCAAATCACACAACCACACGAAGTTCCAGATTGCGTTATTTTCACCGAAGGAACAGGTGACCTCACAAAGGGACCATGTGGTATCTACATTGGTCAACGTGGTCGTTGCCAGGTTGAAGTTGAAGTCGTTGGTCAATCCTGCCATGGTTCTATGCCAACACAAGGTATCAACCCACTTGAGTATGGTGCTATGATTATTGCTGAGGCTGCTCAACAAGCTAAGGATGGTTTCTTACCACACGCTTTCCTTGGAAAGGGTACACGTACTGCTTCATGGTGCAAGCTTGATACACCATCAGACTGCGCAGTTCCTGCCAAGTTCTTATTCAGGTTCGACCGCAGAATGACTCGTGGCGAAACAGCCCAAATGGCCATCGAAGAAATCCGCTCACTTAAGGCTATCAAGATTGCTGAAGATGCTGGCTGTAAGGTTGATGTTCGCATTCCACTTTATAACGAAAAGTCATGGGTTGGCGTTCCAGCTGATAATGCTCAAGATTACATGGGTTGGGTTACACCTCCAACTGATCCAGTAGTTCAATGTGCCTATGATGCTTACAAGAGAACTGTTACTCCATACATTCCAGAGAATGCTCCACTAGATCCAGATACCCTCCGCAAGGAACCACGTGTTGAACGCTGGATTTTCTCCACTGATGGAGTTGGTTTCCCAGTCCGCAAGGAAGAAGCTAGGTTTTCACTTGAAAACAAGAACTGGATTGAGGTTGGTGAGTATGTTCACCCACCAATGTTCGGTATCGGAGCTGGTTATGAGCACCACTGCCACAAGCTTGGTGAATACCTCCACAAGGAGCACATCTGGTGCCCAATTGCTGTTATGGCCAGATTCCCATCCTTATTCGTTTCTGCTCGCCCACCAGCTAAGTAAAAGAACCATATAGTTCACTCTTTAATTACATTACGCTTCATCATAATAGTAGTAATCATCATCTGATTCATCCTTGTTCTTCTTTGGAGGAGGCAACTTCGAATTACTTTTAGAAATGTTAGCAGAGGGCCTTGGGGATGCTTTAGGAGACATTTTTGGAGACATTTTTGGAGAATATTTAGGAGAGATAATTGGGCTTGCCACGGGTAATTTTGGTTCATTTTTCTCGATCTCATCTTGCTCATCTGTTTCGTCATAATACTCGGACTGCTCTTCATTTTCCACCTCATTATTATTCTCAGGAACTTTAGCACTCTTTGGAGTTTCAGGCTCCTCTGCATCATCATAATCTTCCTCCATTCCATTAGGTTGTGGCTCTTCTTCGTCCTCTCTTTTTGTGGAATGATTCTTTGGAACTTCAACATCAACTTCTTTGTCTTCCGAATCATATTGATCATCACTTTGTACTTGATCACCTTTCAATCCACTGATATAGAAAAATAATGATGGAAAATACATTAATGTTAAAGCAGCAAAAATCCCACCAAGTAATGTCGTCTTGCTTTCGATTTTGCTTATAATTGCGGTTCTGCATGAGGGTTTAGACGCGTCAACTGCAACCCTGAAACCACTACAGCTCATTAGCTCTTCAATCTTGGTATCAATGCCGTTGTAGATATCAGCAGCCCATATAAAGCTAATCAAATCAACAGCCATTTCAGGGTTACTCCATACAAAGAAACACATAACAAAATACCCAGAAGCCAGAAATACAGTTATTATTATTGATGCAATATGGTATCTATTTTTCCACATTCCAATAGAAAGAATTATTAGCAATGTTATTAAAATCTCTAAAATGAAAAATAGTACAATTGATACATAAGATCCTTGCGAATGAGTAATATATTTAGTGTAAAATATAATAGAGTATCCAACAGATCCTATTAAACAAAGGGTGGGGATGATCGCTAAAACCAGAGATGTTACCTGCAAAGGGGTCATTAAAATAAAGTCAAAGATGCAACACGTTAGAAAATCCTTTTTTCTCAATTTTCTATTTTGCACGTTAAGTTTTTGACTCATAAATAATCGGCCATAAAAAAACAGTTTACATCATATATCGTTAGTGAAGGGTAAAAAGAAGACACCGTTTCCCTTTGTGACAACGATTAAATATTCTGCCATTAGTGTTACAGAGAGAACTTCGGAATCTGCTTTGTATATGCATTTAGGCTGTGAATGGGAGCTAATGCAGAGTAGGTAGAGGTGGTTGGATTTATCCGTATAGGCAAGATAATCTGAGTCAAATGATGTGCAAAAACAAAATGCTTTCACAATTTTGAATGATAGATTATACTGCATTATTAGGTTAGTATCATTAGAGTAAATAAGAAGTTTCGAATCGGTGAAAGCCACAACATTGCACCATATATAGGACAAAAATATATGAGTTATTGGGTAATTGATTGGGTATGTATGAAACACTATACTACGAACCATATCGAATAATATTAGTTCTTGGTTTTTGGTGGATACAAGAAGATACTTATAATGTGGATTATGGAAGATATTAGTGATTTCGGAATTAAATGAGCAAACTATAGATGAGTCATCTGGTAGATCTAATTCCATTTTATATATCGTGGTTTTGTTAACAGCATAATATAGGGTGTGATTAGAGAGAAACATTGGCAAAGATGAATGACCAAGCGAATGAATGGCTATTGGGCCTTGGTTAATGCTGAAAGAAACTAACTGCTTTGAATATGATGTCATAGCAAATGCTGTCTCGGAAGAATGAAACCTATAATCAGTAACTTTAGGCAAATCTCCTATAATTGCTGGTGTGGTAACGAAATCAGATTCTACAACAAGTGTATGGATTGAAAATCCAGATGTAACATAAAGGATCTCTATTGTATTGAATGTTTTATGAATTGGATATGCCCAGAGTATACTACTTTCAAGAATTACACGAGGTGGGAAATTGAAGAGTTCTTGTTTGTTTGAACGAGATGGATGTGGTGATTGGAATAATCTGAAATAATCTGATTCTGTTGACAAACACCCGAAAAAACGATCGATCCAGGAAGGAAGCATTAATGTCACTTCTGGTGATTCGAGAAGCTTTCTGTGCTTATAAATAAAATCATATCTATCATAAGCCCATTGAGGAAGGGTGTCAGTTTCTTGAATAATACCCGGAAAGCAAAAATAATCTTGATGAATGCAATGATTTCCTTCAAATATCTTAAGAAAATCTGTTTTGCATGGTTGAAGCCAAATCCTTGGCATATCTTGTGGTGAATGATTCTTGGAATATGATAATTGAGTACACTTTGTTCCTTCTGCATCTGATATCAACACAGGAAAAATAGGATAGCGCTTCAAATCATTTATAGATCTTCCTGAATATAGATTCAATGAAACCAAATACCGGAAATTAGATATTAAACCATTCTCCCATTTTTGAGCTAACATCTGAGATAAAAAAAATTCGTTAGAAAAACTCTTTTGGAGTCTTTGAATAGAATTCATTGATAGTATTGATATAATCCTATTGATTTGGAACAATTCAGCATTCAATAACTCAAAAAGATAGCTTTTCCCGGATTCCAAAAACAATTCGAGGCCATTATCTTTTCCGTTGAATTTTCTGAGTAAAACTAAGTTGATGTGTTTTAACATTATACTTTTTGTCGAATTCGATTTTAAAACCCTTATTTCATCATTATAGACATTCAATAAACACTCAGATGAACTACATAGTTTCTTCCATATGCAATGAATGGAAATAATCTCGTTTGCCTTAAAAGGAAGCAAAGTATTAACTCTTGATAAATTATGCAACTTATATCGAACTGGAAGACGATATATACAGCATATTGAATCCCTGATCATCTTAGGAGCCTCAAAATACTGATTGGTAATCATTTTTTCTGGAGAATTATTTCTATTATTGGAACAATGACTGTTCAACATTACTGCTTCATTTGGTAATGTATATGCTGCCTTTAATTCAGAAAAGAAAGAAACAACCCTTGTGTAAATAGAATTATGGTATTCCTCGCTTAAAAGAGCTAAATTTTCAATAAAACGTAGACTTATTATACTTGGAAAATTAGGACTCATTTGGAAACTCTTTTGATAATATTGGATGATGATTTTCATCAAACCCACATATTTAAAATGTATTTCATTAATTGCAATTAAATTATTCATTAAGTTCAAGATTTTCTGATCTTTAACATTATTATCATTGATTTCTATGAAGAAAGTATAACTTAATGATGTGATATCGGCCATTGCTATTGCCACAAAATCTTCTGGAGTTCGAATAGTTGATATTACTGCTCGGGGATAAGATATGTTCTGTGTGCAAAAAGGGGAGCTGAGAAACAAATCCAGAAGCTGTTGACTATGAGAATCTCCATTAAACCGAAAAAAAACATAAAAAAAGGATCTGTTGATAATGCATTGAATAACTTCGGGTATGCAGTTAGCACTTAAGATCTCCAATATCGCATGCATGAAATCACTTACCGGCATCATAGTCATTGCTCGAATTACTTCAATGAAATCAAAGATTTCATCAATTATCTGCTGTTGATTTGAAGATTTGATCATCTGATAACCAATATATTTAATAAACATTTCATTATGTTGAGAATTTTTTGATTTCAAAGCCAAGATAATGGGCCAAATGAACCACATTGGCATTGGAAAAATATCTGGGAAAAAAGCAATACTTTCTAACAAAGAACAGTTCTCACAATTATCAATTTTAATGGATAATAAACATAACAATGGTAATAAATTTGGATATTGGTCGATCACACTTAATAAGAAGTTGTAAAGACTATTTAGATCGCCTAATTCATTAATTGAATGCAAAAGGTGAACTAATGAAGTTGAAATGACATTAAGAGACATTCGATGAATTAATAAAATTATGTATGGATTCATATCTTTTCTGGGTTTGATCATAAGACGAATCAGTTTCAAAATGATATCATTATCATGAACAAACTGGGAAAATCTCTCATGTGGAATTGAAAGTAAATAGTCAATATAAAGTTTTTGTGATTCTATATCAATGCATAAGAACAAATTCTCATATATAGAATCAATATCCTTTTTTGAGACTCTAAGTTTCAATAAATTGCCAATAAACTCGGAAAACTCTTTTCGGAGTAAAATTACATCAGAAATCGATGATGTTTCTACTGTTGAAAACATACCACCAAAAAACACCAAATATGCAGAAAAATCACTTTTTTTCAAGAATAAGTCTGGATGAGCAAATAACAAAGAGTATTTCCAGTGAACAATAACCAAAATCAAATCTTGGACTCCTATTTTTGTCCAAAGTTGTACATTGGTCAATAATTCATGAAACCAATCAAATTTTAGAGATGGCAATGTAATTGTCTCAAAAATATCAAAAACAGAAATATAAATATCATAGCTTAGTATTGTGTCATTTAAGAGAAAATGATTAACAATCAAAGACAAGCTATCAAATGATGCTTGATTTGGAACAGAATTTTCGAAAACCAGTTTTAAACTTGCAAAAATGTATTCAAGTGAATTCTTCGGAAAAAATGTACTCTGAATAATAATTCTTGATAAATAATTGCTAAATGATAATCCTATAGCCGCTTCTAATGCATTGCTATGTACACATTTTGGGGTTATCTCTTTAGTTAGTGTACAACATGGAAAAATATTTTGTTCGTCTGAATCAATAGCTTTTTGATAGAATTCAAGATCATAAATTTCTCCAAATGGCTTATTAAACCATTTATCACTCATTTGATTATTGACATATCCTCCAATACAGACTGAATCACATGAAGAGAAAGATCCTATAAACAAATTTTTTGAAGAAGGACAAATGTCGATACCATGTGGCGTAAAAATCAGATTGTCTGATTCTTTTCTGCAAAAAAGCTTCAGAGAAACCTTCAATTTATCAGGAATTGACCGATATAAAACCAGATCGGCAAAATCTTCACTATCTTCATATCTTACGCATATTGAATCTCTCATACAATAAAATGTAATTGATGAATTATTATCCTTCATACTAAACAGGATAACTGAACAATTGCTTATAGAAAGCGTATCTGTTTCTATATAAAGTTTAAACTCAATAGTAAAAGGCATATTAATAATACTATTAGGCAAACCAATTATGGATGAGTGTTCTGGATATGAACCAATTCGATATACACCAATATTTGAAACGCATTTTATGAGGGAGAGATACATACAACGGAAAAACTTGTCAAAATTAATACTCTGAAATAAAAGCAACTGATTAGAGTATCTATCTATCACATCACAATCAGAAAAACTCTGCAAAATGGTACTGAGTATATTAAGAAGCGGTGTAGATAAATTAGAGGAAGAAAGATCTGCGTAAAATGTCACATCACGATAAACAATTTTTTTTTGTCTATGATTTGAGTTTAATAAGTCAATTAAAAGATTATCAAACCCGCATTGATGTAACACATAACAATTTGAAAGAGAAAAAGAGGCGATCAAACCAAAACGAGTAATTATTTCGATAAATTTGTCACTATTTGCAAATGATCCTATTAGTAATGGTATGATATCTGGATTAAAAATATAAAAAACTGTGCCTAAGTCACTTTCTTGTGAACCATACAATATTCGGAAAAGCCATTTCATAATAATAAGACTCGGACGTTTGTCGTATATTGTATTTGACAACTCAATCAATCGGACATAATATGATGCATCCAAAGAAAAACGAATGTTTTTGTTAGAAAGATAAAACAGGGTTTTGACAAACTTTTCGTATAAAGGTATACTAGCAACTAATTCTAGTAAAGAAATAATTGAACTAATGTGGCTAAATATAAACTCACATAATGAAAAACTATGCAATACTCCGTTAAATATTTCCCTAAGCACAATAATTGCTATATTGATGTGAGTAGAATTGTGTGATTCATTGGCAATTTCTAAAATTGATTGAAAAAAATCAAACACTAAAATCAATTGATTGCCTGATTCGGTGATTAGGCTCCTATTTATAACGAAAACAGCCATTTCATGAAAGGCTTCGCAATAAACTAAGTTAAGAAGCCCGATATGGACCTTCTGAACTTCAAATCGTTCAAATAAAGAAAAAAAGAATAGAGTTATTGATCTAAATGCTGATTCAATAGACTTGTTACTCGATTCAGCAATTTGTCGCAGTAAATAATGTATTGAAGGGAACATGGAATCGTAGATTTGCTGGTCATTTAAAAATAAATAATCAAAAACATTATGATAGTACAAAATCATGGAACAGAACTCAGATAAAACCAATGGATAATTATATAACCTAATGAATATTTCGGTTATCTTGCCTTGATTAGTTCCTAATACAAGTTTCACGAAAAAATGCCGAATTTTTATTATTCGTTCATCAATTCCAGTTTCATGATAAATACAATAATTCGGACTTAAAATGATGGTTTGGAATAGTAAATCGAAAATCGATGAGTGAACATTCTTTAATGATATTGTCTTTAAAATGTAAAGAAAAACAGATGTCATGTGCAAAACCTGTTCTAATGAAACCATATTCAACAAAAAGCCAATAAATGAACTAAAAAACTCCATTCTATAAGACATTGATGATTGCAATAAACAAGAGCAAATAATTATGCTATCGCCTTGTAGAGAATCGCAAAGTAATTCGTTAAAGTCAAGGGTTATATTGTCATCTTCTGCTCTCTCTGGAAAATTAATATTCATAGAAGATAATATCAAATTTCGAAATGAGTAAGAATAATCTATATCACCAATAAACACACATTGTGTGCATTTTTCCATTGGTAAATCTTTGATTTGTCTTGCAGATGTAAAAAAAAGTGATGCTGGAAGAAGACGATACAATTCTTTCAAATCACTAGATTCCGAAAAATGCGTAAGCAGCGACGATATACTCAATGCTTGGTTGTCAAGGTTGATTACATATGGTTGTATTGATCGAGCCAAAAAAGAAATATCGTTTTCCATAATAAAGGCCCTCTTTTGGGAAACTGCTAAATGCACCGTGTGAAATACATCAATAATAACAGCCTTAGATGAGTATAACAAGCATGAGTTTAAATATTGAACAAATGGAACATAACTATCTGGTACCATCGTTTCAAATTGCCTGATAAAATAATTAAAATGAAGTATTGGATTATCGTATTTCAATAAATATGAGAAATCATTTGATGTTATGATATGAAGAAGAACTCTGAAGGCAAAATTAACAGTTTTGTTATACTTTCGATTATATTCACCGATTTGGAGAAATTTTTGAACAAATAACTCGAGCTCTTCTTCTGTATGAACGTGTTCGCTATCATAAGCCCACATTATACATTGGTAAACTAAATTAATAATTCGAATCAAACCAGAAAGTTTAATCTCCATTGGGTCTTTCAAATCTAAAGAAAATTTTTCGACATCGAAGTTCTTTTCCCATTTTAAAATGGCCAACATAGAGAATACATCCATTTGTTTCCATTTCAGTTCTTGTATCTGATTCCTATTAACATAAGGCACTTTTCCTATCTCTCTAGATCCATACCGACCATCTAATCCAGAAAAAATAATTTCTAAATCAGAACGGCGTTTAAGAAAAGATATAAAAGACCTATGGTTAGAATCATCCATTACAACGATTATATAAATTTTTGTAAAATTTCATGATCTGATCAGAAACGTTGCATAATGTCCATATTTGACAATGCCTTTACTACGAAATAATTTGGATAAATATTTCTTAAATTCCATTTTATTTTCTTATTCAATTTATTTATTACATATTGAATTATTCAATAGAGATAACATGCTATACTATTGAAAAATAAAAACAACAAAGTTTTGAATGAAATTTCTTAAAATCTAACAATATATTTCATTTGAACAAGTCACTCAATAAAATAAAACATTTGAATAGAGTCTTCAGAAACATTTGTTAAGAGACTGGTAGAATAGATATTGCTTGTCAAATGATTCCTTTGAAAAGTCTCAAAATTGAAAGAAGGCGGCTAGATCATTATATGATTGGTGGATTCCAAAACCTTACTCAAGTCAACAAGAGGAAACAGAAGAAAGCCAGATTCACACAAGAAGAAGACGAGCAATTGCTTGAGCTTGTATCGAAATATGGACAAGACAATTGGTCATTAGTTGCCAGCAAGATGAACAACCGCAATGAGCGTCAAGTTCGGGATAGATGGAGAAACAACTTGTGTCCTGAAGTTAACAAGAATCCTTGGACAGAGGAAGAAGATTCACGTCTTGTTGAGCTTTATAATGAACTTGGCCCTCGTTGGGTCAAAATTGCTTCATTATTTGAAAACAGAACAGATGTTAGTTTAAAGAGCCGGTGGTTAGTTTTGAAAAGGAAAGAAAAGCACACTGTTGAACCCCAGCCAAAACAGCAAAACTCATCTCCTGACTTTGAAAAAGTGAAAGACACAATAGAATTAATGGCATGCCCATTTAGAAACATTGAGAATTCATATATATTCCTTAACCACGATTTTGGTGATATAGAGCAACAATCAAGATACTGTGTTGTGCAGTATTTTTAGATAAACTTAGTTTGTTAACAATCATCTTCTCAAATCTGAAGTGATTCAGAAGAAATAGTTTCACTTTTTCAAAAAATAATCAATTGAAAATTTCTTGTGGTTTACTCACTCAAATCAAAGAACTGTATTGTCTCCACAGTTTTTAACCTCTTAACAATAATGATTGCCATAACCATTGGGTCCATCGAATGGGAGTCATTCCAATATATACACTGAGCGTGGAACACAATGAATACCGATAAACAAATTCTCCAATTTGAGGGACCGATTGTTATTCGATTTGAGTTTACGAACAGTTACACAACCGTTCATTGAATGAGACTATTAAGAATTGAGAAGAACATTTGAGAAAATGATGTTGGGGCTATCAATTTTCAGTAAATTAAAAATATTATTCTGATAAATTTGGATGTCAAATTAGAAATGTCATGGCTTTTTGTTCTCAAAATGAGTGTCAAATTAGGGGCTGTGAGATGACTTTTTGATAGATGACGGTTTGATCATTATATGATTGGTGGATTCCAAAACCTTACTCAAGTCAACAAGAGGAAACAGAAGAAAGCCAGATTCACACAAGAAGAAGACGAGCAATTGCTTGAGCTTGTATCGAAATATGGACAAGACAATTGGTCATTAGTTGCCAGCAAGATGAACAACCGCAATGAGCGTCAAGTTCGGGATAGATGGAAGAACAACTTGTGTCCTGTAGTTAACAAGAACCCTTGGACAGAGGAAGAAGACGCTCGTCTTGTTGAGCTTTATAATGAACTTGGCCCTCGTTGGGTCAAAATTGCTACATTATTTGAAAACAGAACAGATGTTAGTTTAAAGAGCCGGTGGCTAGTTTTGAAAAGGAAAGAAAAACATACACACAAATCATACTTTAGAAGTCCAATAGAAGACAATGAAGTCGACAAAGTGAAAGACATTATTGAGATGATGGCTTGTCCCTTTAGGAATGTCGATACTATTTTCTCATCATCGTTCTCAAATGCAACTCTATTGAATTTCACTTCTTTGTATTAAAAAAACGAATCAAAAAACATTTATATATCAAAGAATAGAGAATGAATGTCTCCATTCTCAAGTACAATAACAAAAGACCGCATTTGAATAAAGTATTGGATGCTACTAATTGGGATATCATAAGAATATCTGATTGAACCAACATTCATGTAAAATGCTTCAAAAATATAAAGATTTCCTTCATTGTCTGAAAGGGCTATATAGTCAAAACCTGACCTTGATGCAAAGGAGCACACTTGTCCAATAGGAAAACATATTTCTTTTTCAGAGATACTATCACCATTATTGGTGAATAAACGGTGGTAGAACAATTTCCCTTTTTTATACAAAACATAAACAAAACCCCATGAAGGGGTTATTAATATATTTTCAATACTCACTTGTCCCAAAACAACTGAATGATAGCATTCAAGAGTATTAATTGAACACCACAAAATAGAATCTATTGATGATACGATAATGAATCTAAAACTGTTTGAAATTGCAATAACCGACCCGGGATCCCTCGGGAAATGGCATACAATATCAGGCTTTTTAAGATTAGGATTTGTGTACATACACAAGCAATTTTCTTGATTCAAAACAATAAATGTGCCATTTCGGGCTGCAAAACAGTGTGGTTTTTCAAACATTGTTGTTGTTCGGGTGTTAGAATCATATAAAAAACAAGATTTGCCCCTTAACAAAAACAAATTCGGGGATATTTGATAAAAAGATTGAATAAATTGGTGTGATTCGTTGAGAGAAGTAGGAGATTGTGTTTCAACATGAGTCTGGGCAAATGTTTTTGTATATGGTTCAAACACCAGAGTAATAATATAAATACTCATTTGAGAATCAATAAAAGAAATGGAAAGTTGCTTCTCATCTAAGAACTGGGTAGCATATAAAACATTCGTTTGAGTACTTAAGTATATAAGATCTGCACATTTTGATGGAATAAAACAAGTCTTATTTGGATGGGGCTTGGTGAACAATGTTGGGGGGTAAAAATAACCACATTCAGAATCAGAAGGAGAATTATTTGGATCGAAAAACTGGTTAACTCCAAAAACCTGATCGATCCATGCTGGTAGCATTTTTGTGACGTAATCAGACTCTAAAGCCTTTCTATGGTTATAAATGAATTCAAATTGGTTGGATGCCCAATTAGGCAATTCGATATTTATACTTTTGTTTGACAAAAACTCTGGAGAGAAGAAGAACTCAGGAATAAGCTCAAAAAAATTACTATTCAATGAGTAACACGAAAAAAGATGTTTGATTGAATTAAAGGAAGATCCTTTTGGTTGAAGGGATCCATATGGTAATAGCAAGGATAAATATGACCTTATCAGTTCGTTGTTTGACAAGAAAAATGAAGGGTTCTTATCATTACATAACTGATTTGTATAGCAAGGTTTGGTGAAATCTCGGAAAAAATTTGGATTTTCAATATCAAGACTCTTGGACTCCCAATCTTTGACAACTAATGGCATTATTGGGTATGAAGATGTATCTTCAAAACATCTTCCAGATAAATAATTAATAATTAGTAGATACTTGAAGTTGGTAAGATTCGATAACTGCCATTCTTTAGTATAATTATTGTCAAGGGTTGGTAATATGTGAAAAGATGGAGGTAAATACTCATTTCCCAAAGAAGTTAAAAAGTTACTATATTCTATTATTGTGGGAAATCTCAATAAAAATCTCCGACCATGCTTTGTTTGAAAAGCTAATCTTGGTGGATCATATAGTTTTTGCATGATATCTAATGACATAATTGACACTAGGGGAATTCTGTGTTCTGACTTACCTAAAGATGATATAATTATAGATCTGTTATGTATCATTATTTCCGTTGGGTAATGCCCAGTAGCACATATCCTGGTGCTATTGAATTCTTTTTTCTCAGAACACCGGATTCTTAATTTAGAATCTTTGTTTTTCCTTACAATACTTGGATAATACTGTGAACATATCGTTGAACTTCTATGGTATAAATGCTGATTAGAATTCCAAGCAGAACCTGATAGCGTCTGAATACTCCAAAGCCTTCTCCATGAGCAAACTGATTCTTGTTTGGAAATAAGGTCGTTAAATACAACGGATGTAAGACTCTCCCTCCAAAGCTCAATTTTTTGTCCTGCCACTGATTTATAAATCTCTATAGAAAGTTGGTGAGAAGAATAAGACAATCTTTCAATTTCGTTTATTATTCGAATAATATTATCGGAAACAGAGATTGGAAAAAGACATGAAAACAGAGGAATTAATTGAGTCAAATAATCCGTTGATAAAGAAGGTACATCTATATTAATCATTGATGGAAGAATCATTTTGTTTAACAAAAAAGATAAATGATCCAGAAAAGGCTGCAGTTTTGATTTGTAGCTATTTGGAATTGATATATTTTTTATATGATTGTAAACTTCATCTGAGAGATCATGTAATAAAAATGAAGAAAGAAATAGAAAATATGAGTAGTAATCAATATCTGTTAAATGAGATATCAGTACTTTCAAAATATTCATACCTAAGGTTCTATCACACCATTTTCCAAAGGAATCGAGTCTTAAACGAAAAACTTTATCGATTTGGCGATATTTATACTTCTGAATTATTGATATTAAACTATCGGCAGCATTTGATGATCTATGAGATCTTGGATGTGGTGCACTTTCTGCATTGCGAAAACTGAATGCAGAAAGATCAGGTACCCCACTACTATATGGTGAAGTATTAAATACAGAAATTATATGAGAACTTATTGAATCAGAATCTTGGTAAAACAAAAATTCTTTGGTTATTGAACAAAATACTCGGAAAACCTCGTCTGAAACTTGATTCTTCCCAATAAAGTTAGCAATCTCGGACAAAAAATGTTGCTTTAAAGTATTTTCACTATAGTGGAATGTTTCAGAAACAATTTCAATTGCTGCATAAACTTGAATCCATTGTAATGGATTACATATAACTAAAAACTTGATTATCCGATTTCGTGAATACTTATCAGATCCTGTATAGAGAATGAGGGGCCATATAGCCCAATATGTTTGTTTTGCAAAATCTGGCTTTGGACAAATTTTTTGGAAAAGATGCAATATTGCATTTGTGCCAATTGAATATGAAATATAGCATGCCAAAAAGAATAAATCTATCCACCCACTAACTAATAAATCAAGTATATGATTAAAAAACTCAAGATTGAGATTCAATTGAGGGATTTGTCCCATTAATATGTTAATATAATCAAATAATGGTGGCTTAGAGACTATATTCTTTGTAAAAAATGAAATTAGAAGATCAATACATTTTGTGGCAATATCCCCATTGTGTTTATTGACCATGAAATGAAATGATGCAAGCACATTCTCTGATTCAAATCTCAAGGACAACAAAGGGCATGGATCAAGATTTAAAAGCCTATGCAACAACATAACTTGAAACGATACAATTTGATGGTTATTTGATGTCATGATATAAGAGGTAATCAAAGAAAAATCATTATAATCAAAGCTATATGAAGAAAGCTGCGAGAGAATGGAACATATGATTTCTCTGAGCTCAAGTTCTTGATTTGGATTTATAGGCTCATTAAAATAAGGACGAAAACGAGATAATTCGTGTTTTTCTGGAATTGATGGAGGCGAAAAGAAAATACACTTGTTCAAAAAAGAAGAAAAAGAAATTGTTGATCCAACTTGATGAAAATACTTGGGGAGGAGCTCATTATTCCAGTGTTCCGGAACCTTAAGATAGCAATCACCAATGTCATTTATCCATATATCAATGTTCATCAAAATGGCATCAATCAAATCTTTCTGAAGGTCATTTTGAATCATGACTTCTAGCAGATTGAAGAACATTAAATAAAGATCGAATGTGATACACCTCTTATCAAGCTTCATGAGAACACCTCTTAGGAGGTAAAAGGTTTTTTCCTGTTTAATCATCATAACAGAGTCTTCACCTAATCTTAATAGTCCGCAAAAAAACTCATAAAAATATGAAATCAAGTGCAAATACTTGGGTTTGTCATTGACAAACTGATTCAGAATCAGCAAAATTGGATATGATATTGATGGTCTTGCTTTCAAAACAAAAACAGATAGAAAAGAGGAGAATTGAGATAGTGGATTGAATGTTCTCATTAAAAAAAAAGATCCTTTGGAAATACCAATGAGCTGCCTTTTTGACGAATGCAATACTGAAAGTATTTGATTTGGTGCTAAAAACGGCACCACAGAAATTGGACCAAAATATGACCCAGAAAATGAATCTGGAACGGGGTAAAGAGTCCCTCCAAATATAACACTAACTTTGCCTTTTAAAAGACAATTAGAAGGTAATAATACACCAGAAACAATTTGTTCATTCAAAGTAATCTGGAGCTGGGGAGCTAATTCATTATTCATATAACTAAGTGACAAAAAATTCCAAGCCTCAACAATAAAATCATTTTTTATAATATGATTATATGTTGGATTCTTAAGATCGTTAACAATTTGTAAGGATCCATCTGATAAAAACATGAAAAAACTATGATTATGTACATCTTGAATCGAAAAAAATACTGGCAAATAATTCGGATTACATTTTGGGATAAAAATAAAGGATAAAACAGTAAATCCTTTGTTTTCTTGTAGATCAATTGAAACATGTATCTTACTATCATGATTAATTGGAGAATATAATACTCGATTGTGACGATTTTCATATAGGGATTCTTGAAGAGACTCAAAAACAATGGAAATATTCTCATAAAACCTTCCTTTGTTGTCTTGATTAAACAATGAAAAAAATTTGTTAAGAGTATTAACAGATGTAACAACAGTTGATATTTTAAAAAAGGCCATTATCAATTGTCTCATAATGAATTGAGTAAATGACGTATCATTCCAATTCTCAATGATAACATCAATAATATAACTATCAAATCCGAAATGATGCAAAATTTTGCAGTTTTTTGATGATGATGAACATAAAAGATTAATTGTATGGCTAATAATGCTAAAATTTCCATTTCTTAATGAGAGTTGAAAGTATAGGAATAGTCCATGGGGATGATTAAGACAAACAATCGAGGTTTCTTCAAGTTTGACATTAGAGAGACACATATGATAGATTTCTTCCATTACCATATTATTTGATAATTTTTCCATATTATGAATAATAAAATTACCCAAATCCGTAAAAACTGACTCGCTAATGGGAACCTTTTGTGAAACAAAGCTAAAAAGTTGTATTACAGAAATAATATAATCATTGTGTGCTTCGTTGATGCTAATCATCCCAAATGAGCCATATAAATAAAATACCAAATCATTAAAAGATTCCAATGAGCTAGGATCAATCGTAAATAATTCGAGAAAAAACCTATTAATACATATAATAATCCTGATTGGCAAATTATTATATGCATATTGGATAAATGAAATGAATCCTTTGCTAAGAGTATTAAAAAACTTATCATCCGTCGATAAAACATAAGATTTAATTAGTCCTAATATAAAACTGGTTAGACACTGTTCGGACAAAAATGACAGAAGTGCTTTGACACAATACTCACTCTGAAAAAAAATGTCACCAACAGAAGTAATTCCAATCAATACAGAAATCATTCTGAATAAAACAATAGAAATTGAATCCACTTCTGAATGACCTTTTATTCGGAATTCTCGAAGATATATTGAACACTCTGTAAATATTTGTATAAGAGAGTTATTTTGTACTACAAAATTGATAATAATTCCCGGTTTTCTTAAGCATCTAAGTATAAATTCCCCAAATAGCTTGGGAAATGGAATAGAAGTATGAAGAATAATATCTAGGGCTGAAGGACCAATAAGCATCATCATATCAAAAGCTACAGATCTGATATTGTTGATCTTAAATGAAGATGGATCGTTTTGTTTGCAAATAATTGTTGCATTAAAAATTTGTGGCCACAACAAAATATCTGTTATTTCTGGAAGTTTTTTAAATTGTTGGCAAGCAACTAATAAAGCGCAATATATTTCGACAGATTTGTTTAAGTTCTCAATATCATACATCTTTGATGCCATTGTAAAGAAGAATGTCAATGTAATGTTCAAATCATTAAATAATTCATTAGCAATGAATGAAACTGATCGGCATATTTCGATCTCGCTTAAAACAAAATTGGGGTCTATTTCAGGAAGTTTATCGAAGCGGTTCAAATCAAACCCTCCAAAAAATGTTTGATCGGTCACAGAAACAAAAACATTATTATAATTTGGTGCTGATATAGAATACCTAAATGCTTGCGTTTGAGGAATTGAAACATTCAAAGACCATTTAGATTTGCATATATAATTACAAATACAATTCCCAATTTGTTTGGTTAATTCTTTTCCATTCAAAGGCAATAAAAACTTAATAAACATAGAACTATACGATGCCGCGTTTAAATCTAAATTATCAATACACTTTCTTAAAATGTCAACAATATCTTGAGCGATTTGCGAAGTAATTTGGTGGTCTCTTTTATCAGATATAAGGCCATGTAATAATTTTAAAACAGATATTGATGTGTGGCAGAGAATGTAATCAGATTTTTCAACAAATGCATCAATTATTGCAGGAAACATACTTATCATTTCTGGCAAAAGAGTACTATCACAAAGAAAAAATGCTGAAAATGATGACAAAATATCAGGGATACAATCTAGGACTCCCTTTTTATTCAATATATAGAATGCAAATTTATATGAATCTATTGCAATTGAAGAATGGGCCTCTTTCAAAACTAAACAAAGTGAATGAAGCATTATTGACGCATTATTGACATCAATTTCACCATTAATTGAAAATAACCATGATATATATGAATAAAGAATAAATGCTGATATGAACATCATATCGTGCTTAGGGAACGGGTCTGATAATAATATCCTTGATAAAACATCAGGACAAAAAGGAAAATTAAATCTAGATCCTATTGTTATCCCTTTATTATAAGCATCTTCAATATCTTTTTGAAGTTCGATTGAATCACTATTTGAAAACGATGGCAAAGGATGGACTGTAAAAAGTGCTTGAGCAAACTCTGATGATATCTGCGATAAAAAATTCGAAGAAAATTTGATATGAAGAATTTTTTGTACTGGCGCTGAGACAGGGGGAATTATATAAAGCCCCATTCTCTTGTCTGGATTCCACCTTTTGCCCTTTTGTGAACATTATCTTGTGATTGAAATGTTCTCAATTTTTATTTTTTAAATCCAATGTCAAAACTTTCTTTGAAAATTCTGAAGTAGCATTGAATTGATTGTAAAAATGACACCGTTGGGATGTAAAATTTAACTTAGGAATACAATAAACAGAGCTAGATGCAAAATGGAGTCTTTTCCCAGCATAGTAGTTGGAGAAATGGTTTTTGAAATGAAAGGAACATTAGCTTTGCATAGGAATGTTTGGAAATGTGTAAAGTCATTTGGATATTTTTGAGTTATAGAGTTACTTGTTTGATGAACAGTTCCAGAAGATGTCTGGCAATTAAATGTGTCAATAAATGAATTAGATAATATGAGTGTTGATTGAGCAACATAGAAAAGAATATTCAAATTTTGATAGAAAATGCAATCAGAGGCACTGAATGATGTTGACCATATATGAAGAACACCATATTTGTTATAAGGGCTGTTATTTCTAATAAACGAGGAATAGTTCAGACATCTGGATGATTGTCCACCAGTTATATAGAAACATATTGAATTTTCAACATAATTATCTACTATAGTATTATACATTCCCTCAAATGAAAATGGATAATATATACATATTGTTGAGTATTGATACGCATTGTCCTTGGAAAAGTTTGATGAAGATACTATTTGCTGTCCATTTGTCATATACATACAAAAGTACCCTCTAGAAACTGGTGAACAACTACATATCGTCGATAAATTGAGATTTATAGAATTATATTGATTAACTGTTGCTTGAGCAAAATGATAATGTTCAGCATAACAATTATAGGCGCATACCATTTGTAAAACAAAACTCCCTGAACCAATGCAGCTGTAATAAAACACACCACCATCACCTGAATCTACAGAGCAGTTATAAAATACGCAACTATACACCGAAAGATTACATGAAGATATGGAAAAATACCCTATTGAACCATAACCATTATACACTTTTGTTAACCAAAAAAAGCAATCACTAATAATACAATCCTTAGGAGCATTATAATAATAATTTCCTGATGAAGGAAGCGGATTCAAGTTGCAAAGACCAAGAATAAATGCAAAAATCATGTTGTATTGAGTGTTTAATTTCCCTTTAAGGGATATTAAAAGTATGAGTGAGAAACAGTGGATGATTCTTAATAGTTTCTTTAATAAAGATATTATTGATCCGACCAAAATTCATCAAGAACATAAAAAAAGATCGATACGGACAAAATATGATTATATATCAATTCATATACATATTGACAAATATGAGTATGTATTTAGTAGATTTAATCTATCAAGATACCTTAGAGCATGCCAGATTCCACCAAATATTGCTGTAGATATTTCTAGAAGGATTAAAGAAATATTGGTTGATGAAGGGATTCTTGAAATCACTCAAGAAGAATTTGAAAAGAGAGTAATAGGCCTGATGTCATTCTATGACTCTTCTTCCCTTTTTAAAAGAAGGTTTAAACTTATTCAAAGATTTAATTTTGAACGAGTACCTTTGATCATTTTTATATCAGGAACAGGATTTACCGGCAAATCTAGTTTAGCTTTCCAGCTAGGGGAAAGGTTGAATATATCCACCATATTACAAACTGGAATTATTAAATCATTATCAAATGGGATTGATGATCATCTTAATATGTCATTATGGGACAATCCTCAAGATGAGAGTTTTTTTGAACAATATGAGAAAGAGTGTGATATTGTCCAAAAAGGCATTGAGGGAGATATTTATAAAACCATTACTGATGGAAAGCCCCTAATTATTGAAGGAATTCATCTTAATCCGTCCAGATTTTTAACCCAATGTGGAGGGAATTCCATTCTTCCACTTGATTGCTTCAAGCTTCCTACAATGAATAGAATAGCTGAGGGAAAGCAAGGTTTTATATTACCGATTTTAGTGAAAGACTCATCAAATAGCATTTATCAACAAATACTCAATTTTTGGCGAATCCAAAACAGAAATATGGAAATCTTATCCATTCAAAAACTATTCACTTATGTTTTGGAGCTTCAAGATTATTTGGAGTCGATGTTTCCCTCATCATTTGTTATTGATGTGTCAACAACAAATCCAACAGATCGAATTCATTCTATATTTTTAGACAAACTTGAACAATGCTATGGAGATCAAAGTGAAATTTATTAAAAGATGATTTACCAACCATATGTAAGTGGTGTATTAAACTGTTCCTTTGTCTTTTTGTTCTCATCGCTTCCAGACCGGCATGAAAGCTTGAATGCATAATAAATGGCAATTAATAGAACAAAGAATAAAGCTATACAAACCCATCCATACTTGATCATTTTCTGGCCATACTTAGCTTCATATTTTGAATAGCAGGTAATATTTGCATATGATCCGTTAATGCAATGTAATTGAGTTGCATTCCATCCACAGCATTGCAATACTTTTCCTTCTAAGTCATTCCTAATTGGATCATACTTAGGGCTATCTTTCCAGATTTTTTCAATTAAACTGGGGATGGAGTTCTGATAGGCAATTAAAAACACGCCAACAGCAAGAATAACTATATCGAAAACAACATACATTATTGAAACGAAAGACCTGAGGCACTTATTATCAAAGAATACTACTATGATAGAAAATATTAAAAAGGCGACTGATGCAATCAAAGCGACCAAAATTGTTGTATATTCCCAAGTCAAAACTTCATTAAGTTTAAGATCTAATAAATACTTAAGGACCAAGCCAAGAATACCTGCAAAAGATCCAATGGTCAATATCGTCAGAATAAAGAAATAAACACCTTTGCAGAAATTTTCTAACCCCATTAAATAAATGGTCGATCGATTTTCATTGAAATTAACCGTTGAAACATAATATAAACTATTCAATTATGACAAAAGTGCCAATGTGTCAGAAATGGAAATTATCGATTTTGACCTTCTACAGTTTGTGACCCGCACATTGAAATTTTGTTAAGGCTTAATCGTTTAAACACAAATCCCATTTAGAGTAGGTTTACTAATGAAGTTGTGATAATGTGGAAAATTGTGGAGACCAGACTGAAATATAGAGAACCACCATCTGATGGAATGTTACAAGTTGATGGAATTGGAGGACATTCTGGTGGAATAAGTTCTTCAGGAATTGTTTGGCATGGTATTTCAAGGGGTTCTTGATCATTAGGAACTTGACAAAGATTTGTAGAGTAATGACTGAGAGCATGGGTTGGTGTCAAAACTGATGTGCTTTGTGTTGTAACACATAGAAGGAGTTGAATAGTAGATGTGTATGATCCTGTATGAACAATGAAACAATATTGTACTTCATGAGAATGTGTCGTTTGTGAACGAAACAATACTGGAGCCAAGTTTCCATATAGTACGGAATATCTGAGATTCCATTTATTGCTACTAGAAATATTAACCAAGAATATAAACTCTGTTGATGAGATATTCAAGAAATTTGATCTTGTAATATCAAATGAATAGCTTGATGGTTGAGCCAACTGACAATAAATGCAATAAGAAGAAGAGGATGTACAATTAACAAAATTGTTGAACTCATAATTTGCCGCAAAATACGGAAGGCAATAAAATCCTGATCCCAAAAATGATGAACAATAAGAAATGTTCAATCCATCACCTTTCTGTTGGCCATAATAGACATAAAATGTTCCTGTTCCTTTGCCAAGAGTTCCACATGATGATGCTGTAACCATTGATAATGAAATCATGTGATTTTGTGTGTGTGATACAATTAGAAATGCTGATCCTCTGTGTGATGTTGTTGTACTTGATGTTGAACATTCAGAAATACAAATCCTCTTGAGATCACATGCATATGATCCTCTATTGCTGTTCACAAAACACAAAGCTCCTCCTTCTTGTCCAGAAATACATGAATAGAATGTACAACTATATACTTCTGTAATGTCATTTAACCTAAAGTTAATATATATTGCTCCTCCATTTGTTGATGATCTGCATTCTCCAAAGAAACAATCAGAGAAGTGGAACAATCCTCCATTTGTTGATGACTCAATGTGAGTTGCTCCTCCTGTTGTTCCTGATGATATATTTTTGAACCAAATCTGATTGTATTTGCTATTACTACAATTCAAATAGTGTGAACCACCAGCTGATGATGATATACTATTAATAAATGTGTTATTCTTCATATCAATCGAAGGTGATGTTATCCATAGAGTTCCACCAGAATTTCCAATTGAATCTATGTATGTACAATTTGAAATCGTTGAGTTGGTTGAAGAAGATATACATGCTGTTCCACCATTGGATGTTGAAATACTATTTTTAAACGAACAATTCTTCATATCAATGACTTGTGATGATATCCAAAGAGTTCCACCACTTAATCCTCTAGAATCAATGAATTCGCAATTTGAAATTGATGAGTTAGTTGAAGAAGATATATATGCTGTACCTCCATCGGATGTTGATGAACTGTTTTTAAATGAGTTATTTTTCATATCAACGACTTGTGATGATGAAATCCATAGAGTTCCACCAGCTGATCCTCTGGAATCCAAGAATTCACAATTTGAAATCGATGAGTTAGTTGAAGAAGATATATATGCTGTACCTCCATTATTCGTTGATGAACTGTTTTTAAAACTGTTATTATTCAGTTCAACTAATGGTGATATAATGCTAAGTGTTCCACCAATCCATCCTAAAGAATTCATGAAATTGGATTCTGATACTATTGAAAGCAGATTTGCTGAAACATATGCTGTTCCCCCTCTATTTGAAGATCTACTATTTAAAAAAGAACTGTTTTTGATTATTGTTCTAGGTGTGGTAATATGTAAAGTGCCCCCAGTTGATCCTACTGAATCCTTGAATTCACAATTTTCAATTGATGAATTAGCAGATGAACTGACCAACAAAGAACCCCCATCACTTGAAGCAATACTATCATGGAATGAACAATTTGTAATAATTGAACAAATGGAAGAACAGTACATTGATCCTCCTTGCCCACCACTCCTTGAGAAAATGTATTGAGTGTTTGATGTATTAACTGTATCAATACCTATAGCGTATTTAGCTCCCCCATGAGATGAAGATGAACTATTATAAAAAAGACAATTGTTTGTATATAAATGTTTGTACCCTTGGAAATGGATTGACCCTCCAAGATTTGATGAACAATTGATAAATGATGCATTATCAATGTTAAGAAATGTATCCGGACTCTTATATCTTAAACCTCCTCCTTCATTATTTATTTTTTATATTCCTAATAGTGAAGTCTTTCATATTGAAATCAACTTGACTCATTGCATTGATTTTCTGGATTTCAAGTTCTTGATCATTAGATATCCCACTCACAGAGAAATTGGCATAAGACAAATCATCAGATAGGGATGAAGATATATCATAGCCAATCACGCAATTCAATAAGATGAATAGCATTATATTTATATGAATTTTCTTTCAAATAAAGAACCTGATGAATTCATTCAAATTATAAATAATCAATAATCAGACCAAAAATTTACCCTTCCTATATACAAACACAGTTATTCAATTTATTAATGCTTGTTGCTTTATTTTATTTCATTCCAATCGCACAATCATTAAAACGGCAACTAAAATCGTGGGATGACCCAACACCATCAAGGAAATGGCCTTCCCCTATGAGAACATGGCCCCCACCACCAGTCCCAAAACAAACGTGGCCAACTGATCCAGCTCCTTGGCCAGTCAAGCCACCACCCACATCCACCTCTAAGTCCGACGATCAATCAAAGAAAGGAATCTTCTCCAACCCAATAATACTTGGTTTGCTCGGTGTTGCCCTTGTAGCTGCTGTTTCCGTAGTTTACGTCATTTTACACAAGGGCAAGAGGGATATAGATAGCACAATTCATGAGCAACTGATCGTTGACGCCGATAATGTATAGGGGCTTTGATGGGCAAATCATCGTTATTGTAAACAACACAATATTTGTGAGATCGGTTGGTTTGGACAAAGTGGTAGATGTTATTGATATTCTCATTGCTCGCTCGGCTCCCATTTTCTTTTGGCTCCTTTGATGGTGCTTTATATTATGATCAGAGATTGGATCATTTTAATCCACATGAATCTCGTACTTTCAAGCAAAGGTATTTTTCCAATATGGAATATGTTAGTGGGAAGGCTAAAAAGGTTGTTTTATACATTGGTGGAGAGTCCACATTCAGGGAAAAGAGTGTAATATCTGGTTCTTGTATTGAGCTTGCTAAGCGCGAGAAAGCTGCAATTTATGGTCTTGAGCATAGGTTTTTTGGAGAATCAATGCCTTTTGATGAGCTAACTTCACAGAATTTGGCATATTTGACGATTGATCAAGCTCTTTATGATCTTGCTGCTTTTATCGATTTTATTAAATCTCTTCCCACTTCAGCAGAGGATATATCTTTTGTTGTTGTTGGAGGTTCATATCCAGGATCCCTTTCCTCATGGTTCCGCTTGAAGTTCCCTCACCTAACTGTTGCGTCATGGTCGTCATCTGCACCTCTTCATATCAAGAATGATTTTACAGAGTACGATTCTTATGTTGCTGATCAGCTTAAATTGTTGTCTCCCAAATGTTTGAACAATACACGTAAGATTTTTGAAAAGGCTCACCAAAGAATAGCTTCTGGAAACCCACAAGAAATTGCTGATTTGAAGCATGAATTAAGCGTTTTGGATACACAAGACGATGTTAGTACTCTATACGTGATGACTGATGTTCTTGCAGCAGCCGTTCAGTATAACTCAAGGTATAATTTACTTTCATCATATTGCTATAATCAAGAGAACTCTGATGATGGAAACTATACTGCTTTTATTGAAATGTATAATAATTTGCTAAAGACAATGGGATCCACTCCACTTGACTTTGATCTTCTTGAACAAACAAATACCAGCTCAAAATCCCCAATTGCTAATGGAAGGTCATGGTCATGGATGACATGCAATGAAGTTGGTTGGTTCCAAACTAACTCTAACAGGCTTCGTTCATCTTTTCTCAATCTTTCTTACTTTAACAGGGTTTGTAAGACTTTGTTTAATTTGGATGAGCTTGCTGATGAAGCCGAGGTTAACCGCAGATATGGTGGCCAAAACCCAAGGCAAACACGCGTATTCTTCTTGAACGGAGCTGTTGATCCATGGTCAACATTATCTGTTCATGTTCCTGATGAATCAATCGAGAGATTTTCAATCGTAATTCCTGATGAGAGCCATTGCGCTGATCTTTATCCCCTTTCTGACGCCGATAGAACTCCTCTCAAAAATGCCAAACAAGCTGTCATAAACCAAATTAGCAAATGGTGGAACGAACCCATATGCAACGGCACTTGCAAGAATGGTGTTTGCCTTGCTGGTAGGTGCGTTTGCAATAAAGGTTACGGAGGAGATATCTGTGACATTCAAATAGTTGATAAGTACTATCTTGATGTTGCCATTATCTGTGGAGTCTCAATTCCTGTTGTTTCCGTTGTTATCATAATTTTATGCTCCTGGATTTTCGTTTACAGAAGAAGGAAAATCAATGAAACCCCATTGTTGAGTTCGGCCCAATAAATTTAAATCTTTTACACTATAATTAACCGCTGATTCATTTTATTTCAAAAGAAAGCCATTTGTAACAATTTCTGTCATTGTTCAGAGAAAAGTTTTTATTTCTCAGAAATTTGAGTGAATAAAAGAAGTAAATAGAATCAATTGATAGTGTTTTATACAATGACAGATATATTTTTAAATGACCACGATATCATATATATATCAACAAGAATACCAAGCCAAAGAAGAAGATCGGGTTTATACAAGTGATATAGATGAATATGATTCACGACAGAAACCATCAGAGAGTAATAGAAAGAAACCAAGATTATGGACTCCCCTTGAAGATGAAAGGTTGAAAACTGCCATTTCGATGTTTGGCACAACAAAATGGACATCAGTTTCAGAGTTTGTTGGAAATGGAAGATCACAATCACAATGTTCACAAAGATGGACTCGAGGATTAAATCCAGATTTACGAAAAGTATCATGGACAAAGGAAGAGGATGATCTCCTTTTACATACTATAAAAGAATTAGGAACAAAATCATGGACAAGAATTGCTTCTATTATTCCAAATAGATGTGATGTTCAATGCAGATATAGATACCAACAACTGCAAAAAATGTCGCCAATTACAGTCCCCAAAAAGGAAAACGTCGAGGATTCATTTTTATTGCCTTCAATTTGGACCCTTATTCAATTCAATAAAACTATCTAGTGTTTTATGATACAACCTCGTATTATAGTTCATCTTGGTGCTTCCAAAGTACCCGAAAGGTTCTTGGAATGCTCATTGCATTGGGTTAAGAAAGCAGTGGAAGAAGGATACAAAGTAGCAAAAGAAGGCGCTTCTGCGGAAGATATAGTGGCTAGTACAGTATCTGTTCTTGAAGACTGTCCTGTTTCTGATGCAGGAATAGGATCTGTTTTTAATGCGGAGAAGGGGTTTCAAATGGATGCTGGATTAATGACTGGTGATTTGAGATATGGGGCTGTTTTATCATTGAAGGGAATCCAAAACCCAATAAAAGTTGCGAGAATGATGGTAGATGATCCAAAATTCTCAATACTTTGTGGAGAAGGTGCAATTGAATTTGCTCGTCGAAAAGGTGTGAAAATTCTTCCCAATGAAGTTTTTGTAACCGAATATAATACCTATGTGGATGAGAAATATGGACACAGGAGGGATCCAATTGATTTATTTGTTGAGCCTCCTGATCATGGGACTGTTGGATGTGTGGCAATTGATGTTAATGGTCGCATTGCTGCTGGAACATCAACAGGTGGAACTCCATTCGCTCCAAAGGGCCGAGTTAGTGATTCTGCGTTTCCTGGATGTGGAGTATATGCTAATTCGAATGATGGTGGTGTTTCATGCACAGGGTATGGTGAGGCAATCCTTGTTGAGAGGCTTGCAGCTTGTACCGCTGAAAACATGAAACACGAAACAGCAATGAATGCAGCGAAAAAAGCTATTCTTAATTTTGCAAAATCCCCAAGGCATGTTGGTGGAGTTATAACAATTAAGAAGTCCACAGGAGAATATGGTTTATTTCATAACACAGAGCACATGCCATATGCAATGCTTCTTGATAATGGTACTATTAAAGCAGGTACCTCATTTAAATAAACATTAATGGGTTGCCACCCTTCTCAAGTGTCGAGTTATGAAGAAAAAACATATCAGGTTGTTATTTTCGGGTTTCCACGGGTTGGAAAGACATCTTTTGTTGAGTTCTTATGCAATGAATATAATGAAAAAGATCCACCAGTTTCGACAAGTGGAGTATTAATTCGTGAATTGAAATTCCGAGACAAGAATTATAGAATTATTGACTATACTTGGCCTCAAATCTACAAGTGGGAAGATTTCATTGATAAAAGTCATGGAGCCATTGTTATTACCGATAAATCAGGAGTATGTGAAGGAATCTCATTTACTCAAGATTTAATACGCAATATAGAACAAAAAATAATAGAGAAAAATATTCCAATCATGCTTTTAGTTAACAAAATTGACGATGACGTTGACATTTCCGATATTATTAGTTTGATGGATCAGACATTCAGTTTCACTCCCCATCGCGTTTTTAGATCAAGATGTGTCTCAAATGAAATGGTTGACGCCTTTATGTGGATGAATTCTGCACTTTCAACATATTAATTCGATGATAAGTGTCGAAACAATTCTCAAGAAACTCAACGATTCTTCATCAAGCAACAAAACAAACGGTGTTTTTGGCCTTAGCGTTCCAGATATTCTTTGGCTGAATTGCCAATTCATTAAAGTTATAAAGGAACAACCAGTAATGATAGAATTATCAGCACCTGTTGTTATTGTTGGCGACATACATGGACAATATTCTTGGTTACTGAAGGTATTTGAGCTTGGAGGAGAAATACCCCAGACCAAATATGTTTTTCTTGGAGATTATGTTGGAAGGGGGCCTGATTCTATAGAAGTTTTGTCTTTATTATTTTGCCTTAAGATCAAATGGCCAGACCATATTTTTTTAATCAGGGGCAATCATGAAAGCGGCGATGTGTCTCGATATGATGGGTTTTATGAAGAAACGATTCGGAAACATGTTAAAGATGCGTGGTATGCATTTAATGACACATTTAAATGGCTACCAGCGGCAGCTGTTGTTAACAAAAGGATATTCTGTGTTCATGGAGGACTTTCCCCAGAATTGGAGAGTATACAGCAAATAATGGAGATTAAACGTCCATATGATATACCTATTGAGGGGCTAATGTCTGATATATTTTGGTCAGATCCATTTGATGGAGAGGGATTTGTGTTTAATGAAGACAGGGGAACATCATTTTTTTATGGTCATGATGTCGTAGAGAAGTTTCTGAAGAAGCACTCATTTGACTTGTTATGTAGGGCACATCAAGTCATTACAGATGGTTATGAATTCCCGTTTCCAGGTGCTGTTACAGTTTTTTCTTCGCCATATGATGATAGTTTGGGAGCAATTCTTGTTGTGCATGATAATCTTGAGTGTTCATTTCATGTTTTTGGAGATTAATGGCTAGTTTTTTGCAGATTCTGGCTTTGTCCATTGTTGAAGAACATTCTTATTGAAGACACGATAGTCCACCAAGTATCCAATACAAAATGATCTATCACCTCCATGAATGAAATCATCTTTCGACAATTTTCGAGTTTTTTCTTGATAACCATCCATAATCTCATTGAAAAGAGATTCAAATATAACAGCCTCTCTCCCCTTTATAATTTCCTTATTTGATGGTTCGTTTATGTGATCTTTGATGAACCATCTGATTTCGAGTTCTGATATATATCCATCGTGATCAATGTCCAGTGTATCAAATAATATTGTGTTCGCCCATGATTTGCCAAAGTTTTTCCAAGCAGAATCGATTCTTACAAACCAAAAGAAATTGGGTACCCCAGCCCGATGTGCATTATCTATAAGTGCTTGAGAAAAAGAGGGCGTCCATTTCCTTCCATCAACATTCATTAAATCATTTGTGGTAAGTACACCATCGTTATCAACATCAGCCCTTCTAAATGTTTCTAGTACTTCAGCAGCCTTTTGAATACTAAACAGATTGTCTGATGAGAAATTAATTCCTTCATTCGGATCAATTGATAGCAATTCCTCAAAAATTTTCGATTTAAACAGCATTTCTATAGAAATATTTCTTGTTCTCAATGGATCTAGTTGAGAGCATATTGTTTCTCCAATATAAGTGACATAGAACTCCTCAAAATAAGGATTTTCATCTATTATTACCTTGGTAAACTTGAAATTATGTGTGCATGCTTCCAAATATCTAAAAAAGTCATTTTCAGTCATATTATCATCATCAATTAGATCCATAGACAACATAAATGAATAATGCAATTGAGAATTAATTGAAATCAATAAGTTGCGATTAAGATCACTCGATGAAACCATGTAGGTGTCCTTATCCATCATTTTAGCAAACAATTGAGCGGATAAGAAAAGTTTGGTCTCTTCGTCAGAATCATCCCTGAGCTGTGAGTAGTCATCATAGGATAATTGTCCATTTATTTCATTTTTTAAGTGACCAAGGATATTTCTTATTGATTTTGGAATCTCAAAAAAATCAGAAATCTGTGAATTGTCCAATTCCCCGTTCCCTATTTGATAAAACCATCCTATTTCATCCTTTTTCGCTTTCCCATTCATCTCGTTATAATAATTCAATATCGATTCATTGCCATTTTCCTTTAGAAGCTCTTGTACAATGCTATTTGGAATCACACTAAACATATTTATTAAACGTATACAATAGGAATTCTACCTTATACAGTTATCATTCCTATTCTAGTAGAAAACCACCTTCTCGTGATCTTCTTCTTTGTACATATCTTTTCCATTGCTTTTTCTAATGATTTCCATATTGGAAACTCGAGTAACTTTGTTGCAGATGGTCTCTTTTGAGGATTCATTTTCGTCATCCTAAGGACCATTTTCGATATATCAGTTCTGAGTGTGGCAGGCACTATCACTCCACCTGATACGATAGCAGTAGATATGTTCTTGGTTTCTTTGGGCCAAGGCAGTGATCCGGTGGCCATTTCGAGAAATGTAATTCCCAAAGACCAAATATCGGCAAAATAGGGATCAAAAGATGAATAATTGTGAACCTCAGGCGCTAAGTATTGGATCGATCCGCAAAAATTCTGAACTAATAATCCTGGCTCGCAAGAATATGACATTCCAAAATCGGCAAGTTTGATTCTTCCGTGAGAATCAAAGAAAACATTCGCCGGCTTGATGTCTGAGTGACAAATATTCTTCGAATGTATAAACGCCACAGCTTCTAGCAATTGTTTCATGTAATCAATCGTCTGAGATGTGCAAGCACCATTTTGGGTCTTTAAATAGGCCTTCAAATTCCCTGAAGAGCAATACTCTAGAATAATTACTGCATACTGATCATCAAAGAAGTGGTCATAGAATGTAATCACATTAGGATGAAAAACCCTCGATAAGGAATCAACTTCATTCTGAAAACTTTGAAAGGTTCGCTTTTTCCGAGTAGAATGCAATTCAATTACCTTGGCTACAAAAACTTCTTCATATTTAGAACTCCTAACTTTATATATGACAGAATAGCCTCCTTTGCCAATTTTCTCTAATAAAACATATCCATGGCTTGTTAAGAGGTGAAAGAAGGGTAGAGCCTCAATTTCATCCATAAATTTTATTTATATATGATGGAAACTTACAGAATATTTCAAACATGTAACAACTTTTACTCTAAAGTTTTTCTAACAATATTTCCCAGCTCTTATTCAAATTTCCCCATTTGATGTGAAATTGAGTGGTTATTTCATCTTTGAAAATTGTGAGAAAATCGACCAGAGGGTTCTCTAATTTTCTGAGGATTTTATATAAACAGGCATAGGATACAATGAAAGCTTTTGGAAACTGTACATACTCAATACAGCATATCAAAGAGAGCATATGCTCGATAGATATAGTTTTCAAAGCAATTGGAATGAAAGAAAGTAGATTTGTGAAATTCTGAGTTTCAGACAATGAGTATAATACTAATTTGGTTATTTCATATTTTGGAAGTGATGATGAAGTCCACGGCAGAATGGTCATTAAATCATTATCACTAAGCGATGACATTGCTTCATAGACCTGAATCTGGCCTGCTTCCAGTGCTTTTTGACAGATTAGACCAAAGCCTGATGATGGCTTATGAAGTATTAGAGAATCAAGAGGAGAAGCTGGGCTAATGGTATTAACTATTCCTTTTGAAATAATAGGAGCCAATGCTGGATGAACAGTTGATAAAAAAGTTGATATTTTCTCAACAATTTGTTGATTGATTGGAGGAGAAAACTGCTTCATAAGAGATCTAAAAAATGCGCATGCGAAAGAAGGCGAACGATGGCTGAAAAACTCAAAATGTTGAACAGACCATTCTTTTGTCTCAGCTACTCTCAATGATGGAAGTAAAACATATCTCTTATATCTGTTCATTATAGCGCTTTTCAAAGAAATGAATTGATCATTATTAATATCCAGTAATACAATAAGCCTTAGGATATAATCATTGTTACCAACAATCGATATCAAACATTCCAATATAGAATTTGGTATCCGTAATGATTTTGGTGGTTTTGTTCTTGGCACAAGATCTAATAAAAACGGTGGCCATGATGTATTCGACGGTAGATTACTGTGAGACTGTAACATGCTATTGTCAGAATACTTCTCAATAACACAATTCAAGCAATACAAAATATAATCTTGATTTGATGAATTTGCTTTGAGAGCATCCACCAAACAGCTCTCAAAAATTTCACTCCTTTCAATATCTGGCAAAGGACATGTCAAAGATTTGAAAAATGATGGATCTGTTAAAATAAGATTTCTTATCATAAAACGTTCGATTCCTACAGACCTGATGTAAAACTTAATGATGGAGTCCTTATTATGTTCAATTTCAAAATTTTTGAAACACCAATGAAGAATAGGGATAATATACTTTGGAGGAGACATAAAATCAAACTTTTCGTTAGCAAAATAGAGGGAAACTAAAAGCATGGAATCATAAGATACCCGAAATGTGGATAACAATGAAGCCCATTTGGATTTCTGTATAGTCTCTGAAAACCTTATCGAATAGTTTAGAACACCAATCATCAAACGAATCCTATGTGGATTTTTCAGTGAAATTTCTTCGGCATCATTGAATGTTAATGAATAAGGAAGGGTCTGATTCGAATAAAATAAGAAGGACTCAAGAAGTGATAAAGTTCCAGGAAAACCGGTATGAATACTTGGATATATGCATAAATTTGATATCGGAATTAGTGAAAACTCACTTGCCCTTAGTGATTTTTCGGGTTGCGAGGCTTTAGTAATTATGGAATACTGAGGAAAATCAGAGAGGTCTTCATCAGGGAGCACAATCCATTCAGATGGGGAAATTTCTTTTGAACAACGAAGAACCCATTCTGTATGCTGCTGAGAGCCTCTAAAAGATAGAAATGTTCGAAGCAAAGGAAGTGGTTGCTTTAAAAAATTACACAAAATTTGTGCACATTCTCTATTATACATTGCAGCATTTATAAGAATATCATAACAATCCATAACGCTTTGGTCAAATCCATTTGTGTTCAGAGATAAAAGAAAGATATATTGAGAATATTTGGCTGGATATGGAACGTGCAATAATCTTGAAACTGTGGAACGTAGAATTAGAGTTAAATCTGTGTCTTCAAAACTGTTAATCTTGGGAATCAAAGATAAAATAAATGACAAAGCAATATCAGGAAACATTGGTGCCAAAAACTCGCAATAAGATACTAAATTAGCAATATCCGACTTGGTGAGGTTATAAAACTGGACTATTTGTTTAATTGTTTTTAATAATCCAGAAACATATTTTCCGAAGGTAGATAAATGAATCAATGTATTGATCGAATTAAAGAACTCAAAAATCGAATCATCAGCAACCCATTGATGCTCCTCATTTTGTTTTGATTCAAAAGAATCAAAAACAAACATATAACCCATTATTTTTAGTGTTCTTCCTAATAAACACAGAAGACAATCAAACAGTCCAGGTAAGCAGCTCCTTATACTATAGCGAAGCGATTTGAAAACCAAATAGAAATCTTTTATACTTATCATTCGATAATCCAATAATTCAAATAACATCTCAGGTTTGATTGATCTTCTGAGAATAAGTGCTCCATGAATATCATCGAATAAATCTAAATCATGATATGGAATCTGAAAGGAAAACTTTTTAGAAATTCTATATACATCATAGCATATATCATAAGCATGAGTGGAAATCAAAGTAGAAATCATCTGGTGAATATCAATATTAGAATCCAATAGCACTGTTTTAGGGACCAACGATAAAATCTTTGCAATTATTGATTGTTGTATTTTTTCCCTAGGAAGTGGATCAGCTATTTGTTTAATAAAGTAACTACATAATTCGGTATTTGTTTTGCTTAACTGAGAAATTGATAGGGATATTTCTGTTAAAAGAACCTTGTAGCTAGATCCCAAGCGACTTGAAAACAAGGTTTCGATCATGGGCATGGTGAAATCGGCGCAACCAAATACTCTAAAAGCAGCCTTAATTTTCAGGCTCTTCATAGCTTCTGATCCATCATCATAAAAACTTAATAAATCCTTAAAATCATTAGAATCAAAAAAGCTCTTGCTTGTAGCAATCAATAGTATGTTGAGTAAGTCATTTCTCTCCTTTTTTTTAATTCTGTTCGATTTAATAACTTCAACAACTTTCCCCCAAATTCTCTTCATATCAGTCATTTCTTCATCATTTAATTTCCAGTTAATGGATTTAATAAATACTGGTAACAAACTCAATAAAGTATCATCATGTTCTTCTTCATTATAGGACTGAATTATTCTTGATGAAAGATCAATTATGCTATATGGAGAAGATACTCTTAAATGATTAAAAAACTGAACCAAAAATTCAAAACTCCTAGATGATAAAACTGGAGGAATTAGCGTTTCTGGATTCTTTTGAACAAGAATCGCAACAGAAAAAGCAAGGTTAGTTGTATGGATGGTTTCAATGAGAGCTCGGATAGTTGGCTCATCTGAATATTTAACAAAAAGCGACCAAAGAGCGGGAAAAACGCACATTCTTTCATTATTATTGGATGCAAATAATAATCTAGAACAAAGCGAAATATATTGTTTCTGTATACCATCAGGCTGTAAATTCAAAGCTACAGATAGATATGGAAGCAAATAAACAATACTCCTCAGAGAAATATCTTCCAGCGTCAGATATTCGCATAATTTGATAAAATCATAAGATCGATATGAAACAACAATAGGAATCCAGTGATCAAGGAAATTAAATATTGAATCAATCACATTTTTAGAATTAATAGACAAAAACCCCAACATTTTCCATATCACATCCCGAAAGCCGCTCAAATCCCCAAAAATACACGAAATATCAAATGATTTCCCAATGCTCCTTATGGTATCTGATATTAGCTCAGCATCGTTTTCATTTCGGATCATCTCCAGTACAATAAGGTGGTCAATACAGTTTTTCATTATTACAATCACCCGTTAAATACAAGACAATGTCCTTTGAAAAGATGCTTTACGTTTGGCAATATTTGAGTAGTTTCCTTATCAATTTTCGTTTTTTATTTTTGGTCACATTGAATTTGTTATAAAACTATGTCGGATGCACAGGATGACAAAAACAACATGGTTCTTAAGGTCCGAGTTCGGAATACCTTTACAGCAGATGAGGATGATAAGCTCAGGGAAATAGTCAAGAGCATGAAGAAACTGGACTGGAAATCTGTATCGGAGAAAATGGAGAATAGGACCCCAAGACAGTGCCGTGAGAGATGGAACAACTACGTCGATCCATTTCTCCATAATGATGTTTGGACAGAGGACGAAGATAGATTATTATTAAAAAAATATTCAGAATATGGAAACCATTGGATGCGGATTAAGAATCATTTCAAGGGTAGAAGCGCTAATAGTTTGAAACGGAGGTACGAACAGTTGTCCAAAAAGCCCAAATCCACCAAAAACTACACTTCAAAACCCGAAGAATTGTTACAAATAGAAAGAATCTTGAGTATTTCAAATTTACTAAACTAATTCACCATATTTTCAGAGAATGAATAAATTGAAAGAAATAGTATAAAAAGTTGAATGGGTGTAAAATATGTATCAAAATATAACCACACAGTTATTTTGATGGTATTGAAGATAATATGTACCTCTTGCATTCTATTGGAATTTTGTCAATATTAAACTCTAAACATGAAGAAGGGGCATTTTCGGGGGCAACGTTAAAATATTGAAGAATTTGGTGAAATTTCAGGAGCTCTGATTCTTTGGAAATTTTTTCGACATAAGATATAAGTTTTTGGTCATCGTCTTCATTTAGATCTCTCATTTCTTCTGGCTTGTATGCATCTCTCTCAGTGAACAAAGATCCGATCGATGATGGAGCTTTGGAAAATAAGGCTTCAAGATCTTTGAATAACTTTGAATATTCCAATTTTGATTTATTTTTTGGCACTAATTTACTATTATCATACAGATTTTGGAAAATTTCTTGGCATTTTATCGCCAAATTCACGTATAACGTTAATCCCTTATTAAATACTTTGGCATTTTGGAAAATTATCTCCACATCAAATTTCCACTGATCAATGCTCTTGTATGCTTTGGCTTTCAGTTTTTTTTTAATAGTATCTAGATCCATTGGATTTTTTATAATTTTAGTATATTCGGGAATATCTTTCCAAGAACTAGAGTGCAAGAATAATTCAAATAAAGGATTAGAATATAATGTCTCGACAATTGCTAGCATTTGCTCAAAAACAAGGTCTTCCATTAATCCTCGATTTTTTACAGTTTATTTAATCGTTTTCAGCCTTTCCATTGCTTGGAAATTATGGGTAGAAAGAGCAAGTGACCTTATTGTATTGAGCGAATCATTTAAAAGCTCAATGAAAGACTTTGAAGATTGCTGGAGATTCTGTGGCAATTTTGGGAAATGTTCGTTTCTTAACTGACTAAAATATGCCTTTTCGGAGTTGATGATTTTTGAAAGCTTTAACGATATTCGATCCAAAAGAGGTGCTATTGTAGAAAATGAAGAGTCATCCATCTTTTTGTGAGGAAGCATGGATTTGATTTGATTTAAGGAGATAGATAGCTTTGAGGCCGCTTTATTGTGTTTAAATTGATAGAATTGCGTTTTTGTCATTTGTTCTTTGGTGCAAGATAATGTTGGTGTTAAAGAAAATCTTCCTGGAAGTAAATCTTTGGGAACAAATACATAGCGAATAGAGTAAACATCTTCCCATCCTCCATCTGTCATCAAGAAATCATAATAAAGCTCGTTTGTAAAAACATTGTGCTTCAAATTAATAACTTGAATTGTCTGACTTGGCAAAGATCCAAAAAATGGGAGAAGCTTACTATTAATTTTGAAATCAGGGAAACACTTCGCAATACTTTGAACAAAAACAGAATGATCCCCGCAAAATATAAAGTCTGAACCCTCGAGATTATCAGCAATTAACCCAGACACAAACACCCTATAAAACTTAAGCGGGCAATTTTGATTAATGAGTTTTGATACTTGAGTTATCATATCTCCATACTGGTATTTTGATGGATACTTTTTAAACAAATTTATTATAATGCTATATAATTCATGAATCAATTTATTTGAGGAAACATGTTTGGCAATGTTAATAGCATTTTCAATAGCTTTGAAAAGAGTGTCAATTGTTATAAGGTTGGACAAGAAAGGAGGATCAGAATATTCTTTTGAAAACTCGGAATTCTTTGTAAAACCAATATCTTCTTTAAGATAGTATGATAAAAATGAACATAAGTACCATTGATTAGAAAAAGCTGCTGGATAATCATTATTTGATAAACAAAGGTTCACAAGCTTTGATAAAAGATTCGAATATATTGTGGGATGATATATATACTCTCGAGAGAAAGAATCCAAGAATTTGATTTTAAGAAAATATACATCTTCACTGTTTGGACAATGGAATAAACTAACATCATCAAATAGTTCAATATTAATTTGTGAAAATATACTAGGATGAAATCCATTCTTTGATGTAAATACCTGAAGAGATATATTACATCTATTTGATGAACCAAGTACAATATTTTCATATTGAAATAACCATGATATAAACTGGGAATTATATGATCGTGAAGATTCAGAACCGTTAATGGATACATCAACACAATTACTTATTATAAAATATAATAAATCATTATTCTCAATAAATAAATCATTTTTGCATCTCTCAAGTATTGAGCATAAAGATTTATATAAAAAGTCTAAAACATATAAGCTGCTCTGGCTCTGAACAATGAAGAAGAGAAATTCGAAACACATTTTCACCTTATTAATATTCGTACTGGTGTTATAATAAATAAAACGTATCATCCTTCGATATGATTCAATTTGGGAATTTGGAATCAGGCTTTGCAAGCATTTAAGCAAACTTTGGACTGATACCTCTGGTTGAAACTCAAAAAACTCAGATATTTTCTCCCCAGGCATTGACCCAATTATAGTTAGGATTATTGATGATATACTTTTGAAACAAACACTATTTGGTGTTGACAACAGAGCATTAAGAATATTATATGTTACTGGAACAAATACATTTCCCAACTGATATAATTCTAGTGTCATGGAAAGATAATCAAGTGATTCATATAAAAAATCATACAAGACATTGAATTCACAACAGCAAATCTCATCAATCGAACTTAAATAACTCCTGAACAAATTACTAGAATTGTCGCTTTCAGGTGTCTCAAAATATCTCCTTTGGTGATAAATATAAGTTGGATCCAAAAAGCAAACCCCATAAGCAATAAACTTAGACTCAATATCAAGATTTTCAATAAAACTATATAATAAGTTTTCAATATTATTATTGATAAAATAAGACCACATACGCAAAAGCATTATTATACAAGATCTTTTGCAGTTTCGAATTTTTGGATTGCATGATATTTGATTTAATAGCAAATCTAATTGATCTGGAATTTCTCCAAAGACCAGAATAGCTTTAAATAGTAGTGAGAACATATGATCTGAGGCAGATTCGATATTAGGGAGATAATCTTTCATGGCTGAAACTAGAGTGTTTGCAAATGACGATTCACACAAAAAGGCCTGTTCAATAAAAATATTGAAATCATTAATGTCAATTTTGGAAAACAAGACGACCAAAAAAGAAATATTAATAGTTCGTCCTAATATATTCGACATAACAATTGATGGCCAGGCGTGTTTAAATAAAGAATCATCAAAGCGAGGAGGAACCCCTGGTTTTTCCATTGCATCCCGGATATTCGGGTCAGGACACACATATGAAGGGAATAAATAAGAAAAAGAAATAGATATTTCATCTGATTTCAACTGAACATTATCAAACGAATTGGATACAGTATGGCTGAGCGATATAAGAATTTTATTTTTCTTACTCGTATCTAGAATCTGGATGATTAATGTGATTGGGTGTCGAATACTAGAATTCAGAAGAAAATGAATTGGATAGGGGATAAAATAATTCTGTAATCCGTTAAGTTCTCCAGACCTGAAACATGAATCAAGAACTTTGGATGATGGATTTACATATGCATTAATGTTTTTATCATTCCCATCGTGTATTGATATTGCTACAGAATAAGGCTGAGGTTTTTGAAGAAATGATAAACAAATACCATGTATTGTAAGTAAAGGTGTAGGATATAGAAAATGATATGAAGTCATTTTCGTGGTTTGGTTTTCAATAGGCCATGAAAGAACGCAACATTTGAAATATAAAAAGATCCTCAAGTTTCTTGGTTGTGAGAAGTGCTCCGACAAAGATAAACCAGGCCGAAAAGATGTCCATGATAACTGAATTGACTCTTTACCGATAAAGTCTTTTAAATTCGAATAGCCAATAGCAAATGGCTGCAAAGGTTTATCAGGAATATTCATATAAAGAATAGAAACTAAAAAGCACTCAACATTGGAATCAGGATATGGAAAAAGAACCTCATTGTATCTACCTCCATTTAACATGAACATTGGAGCTTTTTCCGATAAGTCAAGTCTTGCGTTCTCTGTAAGAGGGCATTTAGATAGAAGAAATAAATCAGCAGTAACACTATTTGCTAATCCACTTGCTTTTGTATCGAACTTATCGAAACTAACTTTAAAAAAGTTGACGAAATTCGATGAAGAGGTAAAAGACAAAGGACAGTATCTCAAATACCCCAGTAAATCAATATTTAAGATAGGAGAAGGGATATTTGTGGAAAGCGATTCTAAAAAGGCACGTTCATAATCAGCTGTTCCGTTTTTAATTTCCAACCCCTTTACATAGTCAATCATTGTTGTGTGCCTCAAATTGTTGTCCATGGGACCTATTATTGAGAAAACAGTCATATCTCTTTTTTGAATAATCCAGTTATCCTTTTTTAATTCGTCTAAAGAAACAGAAAACGAAAAATTTTGGTTCATCGCTTTTTCTAGGAGAATATTCGAATCATGGGGAATCTCAAGTGGCTTAAACAATGAATATTTCATGATTATATTAGAAAACTGACATATTTACTTTAATTCCAGGATGCATTTGTGATTGATTTATACATACACATGATAAGGTTAGTATTAAACTAATTCATTATAGTTTGTTTGATTAATTAAGAATTTTGGAAACATACTCATTGCGCATTTGATTAATGCGATCCTCAGTCAGTTTAAGTACACCTTGATGTTGTCTCTTTTGATAATCCAAACGATGTTTTTCTTTGATTGATTTGATTCGATCAAATAGTGGTATTGTATTAAGTTCACATTCAGGAACAAAACTTCTTTTAAGTTTCCAGACATTAAAATACTTGAAAAGATAATTCGAATCATCAATCTTCATTTCAGTTATTGGTGATGTTGGAATATTTTGGTAAACAACAACAGGTTCGTCAACCTTATTTGGTTCGACGATTTCTTTTTGTGTCATATCCAAAGTTTCGGCTGGTTTTATATCATCTAATTCAATTCTTTGAATTTCTTTGTAAGAATCAGCATCATCATCTATAGAATTGACAATTTTGCGACTGACTGGTTTGTTACAGTTGAACTTTCTCTTGCTAATAACGCTTTTACATGTTCTACTGCTCCTTGCATCATCATTTCTCGAGAGATAATCCAATGGATCTTTATAGCAAGATTTGGCAGGAGATTGCCTTATAGTATAAAGGGTTTTCACTGTAGGTTGTTTGGAAATTGGAGATTTATGTGTACTCGATACTCGATTTGATATCTGTGGGATCTTTAATACCAAATTGTCTAATTGCTCTTTTATTCCTAACCTTTCATCAAATAGATTCTTATACGAAGAACTATCGGAAATCTCATTCAAAAGGGATCTTTGAAAAGAATCAAGTTGAATTTTAGAATATTCTCCCAATTTGGATAGATATTCCGATGGACTATTCCCTGAGAACTTTTTCCTGATCATATAATAGAAATCATTAATATCTGAAGGAACAGGAAAACAAAGATTAAAAGCATTTTCATATGAATCAACGAGAACTGATAAAGCCATATTCATGACAAAAATCTGAGTACAATAATCTAGAAACACTTTCTCTTGGTCAATAATACCATAATCATATTGCCCAACACGTTTTCCATTCAAAATTTTAATACTGGGACATACTTTAAGAATATGAATATTCCACATCGGTAATTCGGTCACAGGATTTCCAATTAATGAACAATTCGTGAGCTTTTTCAGTTCAGAGAGCCGATACAATTCCTCAATCCACTTAATTCTATTAGAATTTATCGATAAAACTTCTAAATGTTTAAATTGTTCAATATTATCTAATTTGGAAATATTATTATCAGATATATACAAAATTTTTGAATCAGACAAGTTTTTTGGCAAAACATCTATCTCTGTAACACCAGATCCTGTCGCCCGTAGCTCTAACGGATTTATGGCCAGTAGAGGTGCTTTGCTCAATTTCATCCTGGCCGATTAAATAAACAAACGATAATTTGAATAAAAATTTAGAATGATTTTTGATTCTCAGTCGAAGCATCAGAGGGATCATTTTATGTCTTCTTTGCTTTGTGATTTTATTATCCACAACACACCTATTATTGAAAGCTCCGATAATTCATATGTTGATGCCGTTTGGCATTATGAGAATGATACGTTGATTCCATGGATCTTCTCTAAGAGTAAATCTCATAATTTCATTAGGCAACTACTTAGTGGAATTACTAATCATCATAGGCTTCATGTTACAAAATCTTTTGGAGTTGCTGATAACGCCTTATCCGCTATATGTCACACGATATCTCCTGATTCAGAACTATTCAGCTCTGATAACCGGAAAAAGCGTTATTTTCGCCGTTTATTATTAACATGCAGAAGAAATGGTGGTGTTTTTCTTGAAGCAGAGCAAATGATTCGAAACTTTGCTCAGAAGTCTCGACAAATATCTGGACTTTTTACAGGTGATGCTGATGAAGAAAAATGGTATTTTAAAGGTCCAAGTTATGAAGGAGATATCAATGATTTTCAAAGAGATGAACTTGATGTTCTTTTCCGCAAAGATTTAGGAAGGGGATTGAATGACATTTTTATTAAAGTTGATCTTAGCCCAACACGTGGGCTGGATACATGGATTGAGTATAAAGGGTATTTACATTCTGGAGCTCCTGTTGATATCACAGTCTTTCCACCGCATAGGCTGAGGATGATGAAGATAGATATGTTCCCATTTCGTGTTTTATCTTGTGGGCTTAAGTTCATTCCATTCACAAAATCATATCGACGGACAATTGACTATTACCTAAATCGGGTTTCGATGGATTTAATGAAGGAAGAAACTTCTCGAAAATGGTTGAAGAGTTTGCTTCCCAATATTTTCCCCATGAAAATCCCACAGCCATTGCCTGGGTTATGTTCAAAACATATTTTAGTGTCATCCTCAGATGGTATTCAAATTGATAACGAAATTCCTGATCCCAAATTAGTTGTGGGTGCTGCAGCAATGGCATTTAATCATAATATCATTTTCCCTGACTACTCTCGTAGGAGTGTTGTTTCATGTCAAAAAGTACCATACTTATCAAGAGCTTCTGCTCATGTTCAACTCACAGAATCTGAATCCCAAGCACTAGCCCATTTAATTACAGCAGCAGCTACAGGTTCACAACATCATAAGATCAATGCAAGTATGAAACTTGGACTAAACGAAAAATCTTACAATAGGCTTGTGAGTGGTAAATGGGGGCTGTTTCCACCAATTACCAAGTTTTCTCCCTCAATTCTTGCTGCAACAGAATCATTTTGCTCATTAGTAGCTTTTGCAAGGGACTCAAAAGCACCTAAAGAAGTGTTTGAGCCCTTGGCCAGAACAATATCAAAGAAAGTTAAGGAAGACGTTAGCTCTAGTGTTATCAACTATATCGATGATATGGTAAGAATAAGAACAAAGTAAATTAATGCACTATGCTGTTTGGTTTTGATCTCCTAATATCGTCATTTTTTGGTTATAGTATCATTCGCTGCTTTTCATCGACTGGCTTTGATGTTTTGGATCAATTAGCTTCAGGAATACCCCTCGGATTGGTTGTAAAAGCATGGATTGTTTTTTTTGTTTCTACAAATTCTGTTTTGTCACCAATTCATGGAATTATATCGGATTTGATTATGATTACTTTAATAATTATTATGAAATTAAAAACCAGGAGAAATGAGCAAAGCCAAGTCACAATCACCAAAATTGTTGTTGTGATTGGTTTAACATCTTGGATATGTTTCTGTTTTTGGAGTAATGCATTTATAAATACATTTGGATTTGGCGGAACAGTTCATCCAGACATTGAATTTCACTTAACATTGATTAATAGTTTTGCTCACGGTTCCAATTCATTTAGAAGAAATCTATTTGATATTTCTTCTCCGATTTTATTTAATACAACACTTACATATCCATTCATACCAGATTATCATTCAGCAATATTAGTTGCCTGCTTCAATGGTGGGATTCGCTCAACTTATCTTGTTTGCTCATATTTACTATCATTCTCTTTAGTAGTTTCTTTATATTCTTTATCAATATACATAGTTAATTCTGAAGTGATATCTGTTCTTTCTACCTTTTTGTTTTTTAATGCTGGAGGAATAGGTTTCATATATTTCCAAAAGAATTGTTTTTCTTATGATTGGGTTTTTCATACTCCTAAAAGAGACTTATTTTGGTTTCATCCACTTCTTCACTCTGTAATTCCCCAGCCTTCATCTCTGTGGTCATTATCTATTAATCTATGGGGATACCAATTTTTTATGGAGGGAATTAACCAAAAAAGGGGCTTAATGCTTTTGGCAGGAATATTTGCAGGATTATTACCTCAAATCCAAGGTCAAGCTTTTATTGCCTTTTCTTTATGGAGCTTTTTTTATTCTGTGTTTAATTTCAAGTTCAATTTAAATTATCTTTCGAATCTATTCTTATTCGGAATCCCCTTATTACTTTTAAGTATTCCTCAATGCCTCCCATTTATTCGAATTGTCCAGGGAAATGGTTTTTTCAAGTTTATTCGACTTTGGATATCTTTAGGGTTCAAGGATCCCATAACCATGTGGGTTTCTTCATTGGGTTCCATCTTTATTATTGGTTTCTTTTTGGTATGGTTTTTTATGAATAAGAAACAAATTATGGGGTATATTCCTTCTCTATTGATTTTTGGAATCATCAATTTAGTATCATTTCAACCATGGGTAATGGATAATACAAAATTTCTCACATGTGCATGGCTCCCGTTCACATGTGTATATGTCTCGAATTTCTTATATAATTTGGTATTATCCCAAAAAAATCACAGACATCGACAAATCCTCACAATAGTGGTCGTTTTATTAGTTTTGAGTATGGTTTTTTCTTCAATTCTTTGCTTTATTTGGAGTATTAGCAACTACAAAGATATTAATCAATATCATGAAAATGATTTTGGAGAATGGCTTTCAGAGAATACCCCACCAACAGCTTTATTTGCATTTGATCCATATTCTCAAACACCTCCTTTGGTTTATTCAGGAAGAAACTCTTTTTTAGGGCCACTAGGCTGGGTTTTTTCTCATGGAATGAAAGGGGATTCTTATATCGAGATAAATGAGGCGCTTCTTGACTTTTGGTATGAATATAATACATATGAATACTATAATATATCTTATGTTGTTGATTATCTTGGTAATGCTAAAAACTTTCAGCCTAATGATGATAATAAATTATGGGATTTGGTATATTTTTCTCCTTCCATCAAAGCATGGGGCAGAAAACCCATATAATTATTCAATAGACACATTTACTCAATAAAAGCTTTCAAACTCAACTTCAACATCACCACTTTCTCCCCAAACATCATCTTCCCATGATATAGGGAGAGATAATTCCGGCTCTTTTTGAGTAATTTCCACTTTTTGCTCTGATTGCTCAGGGATCTCTGGCTTTTTTGAGGGTTTCGTTACAGGATCAGCTACTCCCTTGGAAACGAGAAGAGAATAGCGATTTTTAATATTAACATCGGACCTATAATTGAAAAACTTAACAATTAACGACCATTTCGGGCCTAATTCCATTACTTTGGAGATTAGGACCAGATCTTCTTGTCGTGTCCAAGAACCATTGACCAAATTTGGCGACAAGTAATTATTATACCTTTCTCTGCATTGTCTTGTTGTTCTTGTCCCGATTCTATTCGCAATTCTCTTCCAAGCCTTGTCTCCAAGCTCTTGTACCAAAGATCGGAGCATGTTATCCTCCTCTGGTGTGAATTTTTGTCTTGATGATTTAACCTTTCCGGTGTCGCTTTGCATTATAACCTTTCTGTTAATGAAGTGTTTAGAACGGCCAATAAACACTCAATTTTTAATAGAAAATTTGTCTATTCTATTTTTTCAATTAGATATTTATCTTTTCTGAATTATAAGATTTAAGTGTTTTTATCGCAAAAATTTCTGTGCATAAACATATCCTTTGAAATTTCATGACTGTTAGTTCTCAAATATTTGAGAAAATCACAATTATCTTTTGAGAAAAGAATTTCTGAAATAATTCTGTGGAACGAGGTTAATTTAGTTTTACAGAAGGTTCAATATTCATCGTTATAAAATGGGGAAATTAGCCCTTCATGATCATCCTTTTGGACAGTGTTTCTCCTACCAACCAATTTAAAAACTAGACCAATAATAGCTAATATCATAATAATTAAAAATGATAGTGGTATGTACAAATTATTATTCATATTATTATTTCCATTAATAATGATCTCTAATGAAATGGGTAAATCCGTTGCTAATAAGAAAGAAATAACAAGTTTTGTATTTGTTTTGATGCTAGGAGGCACATTTAAAAATATATTTGACTGGTTTTTGATCTGAACGAATGATAAGAAATCTCCTCCAAATTTGGAAACCTGGTTTAATGAGAAATAGCAGTTTACGAAAAAGGTTCTTTTTTCTTTCGGAATAATTGTGATATTGTAAACTGTGACAGTTTTTGAGGGTTTAATTTTATAAAACATAAAAACAGGTTTTCTTGGAATTAATTCAATTTTTCCATAAAACTTCTGAATTTTTGTTAGACAGTTTATTCCTGTCCATCCCTCTTTACATAAACAAATTCCATTTACACAATCACCATTGTTACATTCCATGGTACAATAGTCGCTTTTTTGAAATTTTAATTCTGGATTCAGAATAAAATCTGTTTGATTGAAACCACCTTTAACTTCCAAAGCAAAGCTAATTGGTTGTTGGTCAAAATATGCATAATTTCTAATATGAATTTCATATTTTCCTTTGTGGACAGATTTTTTTGGAATGAATACTCTTTCTGTGGTTGAGAGTGTTTCTTCATAACCGTCATAGTTGTTTCCAAAGAATACCTTCCCACTTGGATCAATGACATACAAATCTAAATCAGAATTAAGAGGAATTGGATTGTCATGATTCATAGGTGGATCAAGCCAACTGATGACAATAATTAAATTCTCTGAAGTGTTTTCAATGGTTATACATGATTTAATATCTTCTTTTGGCTTAATTAAAACATTATCAGCAATTCTTGTTCCAAAAGGAGTATCATTATCTAAAAATAAAGCGTCACCAATATGTATTGAACCAAATCCTCCAACAACATCTGGAATAAGAGTTTGTGTTGTCAATGGAGCACAGCTTGTAATAATAGTTGCTTTAATCAGAGATGAAGATGGTAAAATTGAAGACTCTTTGTTTGGATATCCATAAGGATAAAACCCTTGTCTATAATACTGTCGAACAAGCATTGCAGATCCTGATACAGCTGGAACTGCCATTGATGTACCTTCTTTAGTAACTGTTAAATCAGCAGAGCATCCTCTACATTTAGCTCTTGCGCTTCGAATCATTTCTGGAGCAACAATCTCTGGTTTTATTAATCCAGAATTTGAAGGCCCTCTTGATGAAAAAAATCCTGGTTCATAATGATACGAATTATTCACCACATAATCAGATAATACGCTCACATTATTACTATCTTTCATTATTGCAAGCACAGATTTATTCACTAAGAAAACTATATTTAATTGATTACAAATTATTGATTCGTTTGAAATAAAAATTGCACTAACATTATTTAAAGTTAGGTTTTCAATTTTCTCGCAGATACTATCTCCATCAGCTATTCCGAAATGAAATGGCTTTCCATTTGTTTGCCTATTTTGAAAATTCGGTAAAGGATCTGATCTAATTCTAACCAAGAAATCCTTCGAAAATGACGAAATGGTGATGGGATATTCTTTATGATTAATCATTACAAATAAGTAATCAGGTTTTCCTGATTCAAGATAATTATATGGAAATGGTCTTGATCCACCAACACAAAAACAGTTTTTAGAATTACAGGGAGAGTATATATCAGTTTTTCTTTTGGAATTTCCAGCAGCAAATACAAATAGCATTTTTGGGTTTTCATAAGCAATCTTGTCAAATGAAGCTCTAATAATGTCATTATCTGGAGGAAATCCCCAGCTATTAGAAATAATTCCAACATTATTCTGTTTTGAAACTTCAATAACATCTTCAAAATTATACTCAACATTGAGTGATCCTGGACTAGAGGATGTTCCAGCATCAAAAAATGCAATCTTCCCTTCGGGAGCATGCCCGTTATAAAGAGAAGCACTGCAGTTTGTGCAATTAGCTTTGCCAACAATTGCACACGCAATGTGTGTACCATGTCCATTTGTCACATCAGTTGTATCACCATATGCATAGTAAGAAACTATTTTTCTGTGATTCGGATTCGACTTATTAATTGGGATTTCATTAATGGGATCATAGAAATAGCATAATTCATGATCAATTCCGGAATCTACAACGGAAACAACCTCCCCCTGGCCCATGATTCCATGTTCATGTATTCTTCTATATGAGCTCATGAGTAATCCATCATAAACAATTCGTAATTGGGAGCTCTGTACACTTCCAACGGTCCACCTATTCAAAAGTTTGGGATTTGGTATCAATTTTGCAGAATACACATCATTGTCTTGGATAATATTCATCACTAATGGAAACGTAGCTATATATAAACCTTTATAAAAACGGTGGACATTCTTGTATAGGCTGTGATTCCAAGATGGATGGGCTTCTATTAAAAATGTTGATTTCTTATCATATATTATTGAATTATCGATTTTATCTCCTTCCATAACTGGAAACATTGTTTTAGAAATACCAATTTTTAAAAATTCCATATTATTAACATAAAATGCAACTCTATTTCGATTTAAATATGATAATGAATCGATGTCAAGTCGATAATTATTGATTAATTTTCGAATATCCTCCAAACTATTATATTCCAATATATACCATCTTTTTTCGGTTTTCTTTGTTTTATTAGTGTTTTTTTGTTCATTATTATTCATGGATCCAACCATATTATCTATGAAAACACAAATAAGTGACCAAAAAATCATTAAATAACAATTTAATCTAAAAAATCTAGTGTTAGAGGTGATGAATATGATGTTAAAACAGGCGATACAAATGCCGGATATCCGATTGGCAAGTCACAGGCCTGTAAAAGTAAATTATGTAAGAAATACCCATCTTCTTGAATGCTCATCCTCTCATCATCATCTTCACCAAAAAATATCTGTTGACATGCTTCACTAGCCCAAAAAGTACGACAACACGATTTTTGGATCCTCAGTATATTCCAAAATACTTTTGATCTTCTAAAAAATAAAATGGTTTTCTCTCCTCTCTTTTCTTCAATTGACATTAGATCTTTTTTCATTGCAATGAACTCACGTGAGAATCCCTCATTTCTAATTGGCTCAGAAAGGTATTGTAAAGATATGATATCAAAAAATTCAGAGATTTCACTCATTCTTTCAGGGCCAAAACCTAATGACACGAGAGATATTGATAATAGGAAAAGTCGGCTTGCTTTGGAGAATATCTGTTTCAGTTCATCATTATGTAAGTAGGGTAATACCAGCTTCTCGTATGATCCATGGAATAAATCATAACAATTATTCATTTGAAGACCATCATTGGATATTATTAATGAATTGAAATAACTATATAAAAATTTGGAATTTCTAATAAACTGAACAGAACAACCTGGAGACTGATCAATTACCAAATCTTCCAATGCTTCAAATTCATTAAATTCTTCATTATAATTCTCATTTTCAATTATATCGGAATATTGAGCCATAATTCTGACAAAACTGAATAATATGTATTGCTCAATTTCTAACTTATGAAGATTTAGAAAAAGGGTAGTCGATGAAAATGCTGAAACATCATATTGATACAGAGGAAGATTTCTGGATAACAATGTCCAGCTTGTACCTATATACAACATTGGTGAAAGAAAATTTGGTAAATCATTTGAATATGATTCAATATCATTCTGAATTGTGGCGATTTCTCCTAAATGGCAAAGCGTTTCATCATTATATTCAAGTCCTCGCAGTTGAAATTTTAGACAAAATGGCTCAAGTGCTATAATATGAATGAATGCAGTCAGGGGCTGACTTATAAATAGGAAAACATCATTATTGTTAACAATTCCAAGTTTTCCAGAATAAACTAGTGTTGCTAAGGATGCTATTAATGATGATGAAAGCGAAGCATATACAGGAGTTTCAATTGGATAGTTAGCAGAACCTTTAAGAAAAATATTTTCTATTTTGAGTTCATCCTCTATTGAATAATCCCAGAAAACATTTGGTTTTGGAGAAAATGGAAGCAATATTACAGATAATGACTGAGGAGAATAAAATGGAGATGATGTCAAAAGGCTCCATACCAAACCAGGCATGGTAATAACCCTATCTGGCCCCGGAAATAATGATAAAAATACTTTCACAATGAATGCGAAGATGTTTGTGTTGTTATCATTTATCGAATATGAATCTGATACAAACTGGAGGATTGATATTCGACCTCTCTGCCAAAAATCAATGATTGATAACACAGAGATTATTTTTTTCGAAAGAATAACACCCAAAAGAAGATTAATAGATGGATGAGGCAAACAAAACTCTATTTCCAACATGAAATGAGATAGGATTAGGGAAATAGAAAACAAGTGAGGCTCTAAAAGAGAAATATTGATAACAACAACAATAATAAATGCTGTTACGAATTGATTGACAGGATCAGAGACGAGTATATATCCCATGACTAAAGGCATAAAAAAATATGGGGTTAAATATCTAATTGAGTCAACAGTATTGCTAGATGATTTCACAAATTGGTGATAAACAATTAAATACTTAGAATTGGATGAAATATATGGCCAAATTACGTCAAAAGAAAAACAAATAGTAATTGAGAGATACATTATATTATTGCCAATGAAAGGAAGATACTTCATAGAAAAATATGAAGAAAGAAATGCGCAAAAAGAAGAAACTATCAGAGTTAAAAAAATCCCAAGGATTTTCCTATATATTATTCTTTGTCTTATTATTGGAAACTGCAATATAAGCATTGAAGCTCCAATGCCATAAGCAATAGAGTGTTGAAGGGGGTCAAATATTAAAAAAAAACCAAGAAGAATAGTTACTAAAAAAGAACGAGCGAGTTGTGATAAAGAACCCCGCATGCCCGATGCCCCAGCTAAACCAAAAAAATACTTGCCAATTGATTCTGTTATCCAAAGAAGCATTGTTGAGGGATGCCCAATGAAAAAGAAAATTGATATAGGGAAAAATACAAGAATAAATCTAAGAGTATAGCACATTAAATCTGCAAATTTTTGAATGGTAATAGCTAAATGAAGCTCAGGTATTTCAATTGGGGTCGAAAAAGAATCCTTCAAAAAATTAAAAAGATGCCATGATGCTGACAAAGTTGTCAGGGATATAGATCTAACAATTCCGTTATATTTATCACCTCGAGTTGTTGAGTACGGATCGGCTTCTGGAGGGTGCAATGATGAGTATGTAGCAGCTCCAGATATGTAGCACAGCCATAGCTTTTCATATAGAGTAAACTGCTTTATCATTAAAGATAATAGGAAACTTTGAGAAAATGTTAAGATGAAAACCAATATAATATAAGAAAATGAGTGATTGTCGGGGAAAATGGAATTTATTGTCAATCGACTAATAGGAATGATAATTTTAATCCCGAATATTAGAATGAAATCAACCCTTTTCTTCGTAGTTATAGAATTTTTTTCGTTTATATCATTAATAGCTCTAAAAAAAATGTCGATTGCTTCAGGGTCAAACCCGTGTGATGATAGCTCAATATACTCTTCTTCTGTCCTGATTGTAGAATAAGTGTAATTATTCCTTAGTAACCAAAGATCACGTGGTACTCCTTCTGGAGGAAGCTTATCGACATCGATTTCTGTCAAACTTTCTTCGGAATTAGAATCAGATATTTGATATGAGTGATCAATTAATATATTAAGAGCATATATTATGAATTTTATTAAAAAAATAACCATAGATAGGAAAAATGAATAATATAAGTACTTATATACCGACATTTTTTGATGATTTATAAAAAACTGAAACGTAACCAATACCAACAAAATAGACATTCGAAAACATGTGACAAATAAACTATTTCCGAATGAAAAACCAGACAGCAGAGATACTAACCATCCATGACTTGCTTTATCCATAATATAAAAATTAAAGAATTTTTTTAGATGATATCCAATTTCTTCCCATTTATTTCATTTATATTGCAATCATCTTCATAAACATATCCCAATTCCTTATTCAGCATTAGGACCATAATTTAAAAAAAATCACCTTATGTTCATCAATTTTTCTCCGAAATTAGTGAAATATATATATTAATGCAGTCCTTTTTAACTCGAAATTTGGTTTCTTTTAATTCTCCTCCTAGTCAAATTCCAATTGATCTTTCGACTTGAATTATTCAGCCTTTGTTTTTTGTAAGTGATGAATTTTCTCGTTTTCAAACAGGTGTAATACTAAACACGATTCCTGTTGGAATTGCGTATGAGATAACATATATTCATTAAAATAAGTATATGTTTAATGAAATCGAAGACGAATGACTCATAAATCATCTCTAGAATCCTGAAAAACAATATTCCAGAACGCATATTTAACACCATCATTTCCTAAAAGAATATATACTCAACACTTCAAATCCTTAATCTTGCCCAACAACACATTTCGCTCCATTAGTTCCACCAAAATATCACCGATTCCTAACAAAGCTTCCGGGATCTCTTGATTATCCTCAATTTTTAACCCAGCCCCACTGTGAGATCCACCAAACATCACATATTCATCAAATCTAGATTATCATTTAATATAATTCCCTCTATTTAATCAAATATGGCTTTTCCTCATGATATCTCTGGTTTTCTGTTTCCATGTACACTTCAAAACATGAGCTTGATAACATATTCAAAAAAATCTAATGAATGTGGTTTTTATCTTCTTCGACTTATTGTCCTCCTTTACTTTTGAGGAATTCAACAATTTTCGATTTACCAGGTTCACTTGCTAAATCCAAAGGTGTTTCTCCAAAACTGTTTTGTGAATTTATATCAGCCTTTTGATTTATTAGATATTTAACAACACTAAGACAACCATTTTGAGCAGCAAAATGAAGAGGAGTCTGATTAAATATAAAAACTCTGCATTTTTGCTCTTTGCATTTATATCAGCCTTTTGATTAACGAGATATTCAACAACACTAAGATGATCTTTCTCAGCAGCATAATGAAGAGGAGTCTCTTTGTAATTAGTTTTTACATTTATATCAGTTTTCTGATTAACTAGATAATCAACAACACTAAGATGACCATTATGAGCAGCCCAATGAAGAGGAGTCTAATCAAGTTTATCTTTCACATTTATATCAGCCTTTTGATTAACTAGATATTTAACAACACTAAGACGACCATTTTGAACAGCTAAATGAAGAGGAGTCTGATTAAATATAAAAAAACTCAACAATTTTATCTATTGCATTTATATCAGATTTTTGATTAACTAGATATTCAACAACACTAAGATGATCTTTATCAGCAGCATAATGAAGAGGAGTCTGATCATTCTCATCTTTTGCATTTATTTCTGCTTTTTGATTAACTAGATAATCAACAACACCAAGATGACCATTTCCAGCTGCGTAATGAAGAGAAGTCCAATGATTTTTAGTTTCAGAATTTATATCAGCTCCATTTTCAATCATGAAAGCTAACAATGGTAGGTGGAAAAACTCAGATGATTTACAAAAAAGATTTGGTGTTACTGGTTGTTTTCCTCGACATAAATGGAAGAGATCAAAAGAACCACCACAGACAACCATTGATATCACACACTCATTAACAAATGCTTAAAGCACTTAATTGAGCCAAAAAATCCAGCAAATGATAACAAATCAAAATATTGCGGCATAAAACTCCATTCAAAAGGGCTCCATTTAGCTTTTTGATTTAAATTAAATAAAATGGCTAAATCATCAATCACATCATACTTGAGACAATACTCAATACTTGTTTGTAGAAAACCATATTCGATTAATTGATCAATATCATTTTCATTCTTAAAGAATGATTCATCAAAATCATCAGGTTTGTACTTACTTTCGATAAAACTCTCAAAATCTTTGATCTCTTTCCGAAAATAATAACTCAACATAAAAGTGTTTCTGTTTTCCAAGAAAGTTTCGATTTCTTCAAATAAAAAAACACCTCTCTTGTGCAATTGATATATCAAAACTGGACATTCAGTAGATTTCTCTAATAGTTTTCTCCGGAAATCGCCTAATATACAATACTCAACTGATACTCTCACTGCTTTTTCAAGTTGATGAGGCCGAATCTTTGGCAACATAACAATTCGATCAACACAAAACTCCATATCATCAGTAACAATTTCATTTCCGTCCCCAAAAAGAAATCTCTCAAAAAAAATCTTCTCTTTCATTAAAAAAATTTTGATTAACTGTTTTGGAAATCCACCAGTTTTCCTTCATGAAGGAGTGGTTTAATTCCATCAAAGCAAACCAAAAACCAAGGGAATGTATATTCAGAGTGCTCATCTCTGATAGAAATCACATTAACTGGTGAAGATTTTGCTTGAGCAACATTCTGAGATTTTGATGAACATTGTTCATAATAGTTTGATGAAACTCTGACTTGACTAATCAGATCATCAATGATCTCTGGATAATAACAATCTTCAGGAAAATTAATAAGATCAGGATTCTAATTTTGTTTAAGGGTTCCCTACTTCCATGCAAATAGGAAATCCATTCTTGTGAATATAGTTTTTCGAATAATGGCAATCAAAAGCATGAATTATTCTTTCTCACATGGTTATTATCGAAAAAAGAACAATAATTGAACAGAATATACCAGAATAGCCATTTTTATGAACAGAACAAGCGTGAGAATGAAAAAAATCAACTGAGTATTTCCCAAGCAAATTTCTAATACCATTCTTTTAGTTTATTGTATCGTATAATTAATGTTATGATCATTATAATAGCAACTTTTTAATACAACATGTTTAATGTTTTTGAAAAATCAAAAAAACATGAATTGCTTTTCATTTATTTATAACATGTCCCAAGATTCCATTTAAACTTACCTCAATTTATCCATGAAATTAATATATTTTTCAAAAAACATCCGAGTTCATATTAGGAATATTGTATGTGATTTTTTAACAAATTTGTTTTTCATGATCAGCAGAACAATATTGCTGTTTTGATTTTATATTAAAAGATAATATTCTATGTGAAATGACTATATTGTGCCATAATATTCATTATATTGTTTAAAAAATTGGTCTAATAAGTGAATTCATTGAGAAATATATGTACAAAGTTTAATCAATCAACTCAATTTTTGGGCTCATATTAACAATTACTTGTTTTCTCATCATCCCTTCTAAACTATTATATGTATTATTTTATTTCTGGCAACAAATCATAAAGTTGAACAATTTGCTGCTCAAATAACACAAACAGCCATTCAAACAAGAAATAAAAGAGTCTACTAATGGTAATGTTACCAATAAAAGTGACAAATGGATCAAATGATTGTGCCCCCCAAAAAAATTGTAGATATAATAAATATACTGATACCCAAGATTATTGAGTACGGAGATGTATTTTTACGAAGTGTATGCGAAAAAAAGGGGGATGTTTACACTTTTGTGAATCCAAATGATCCCTATTACCCGTTTTTTATGTTTCAACTTGAAAAAATTAAAAATAACACCAAAAATGAAAGTCAAATAATCGAATCGAAACCCATTGCTCCGCCTCCACCACCAAAACCCAAAGCAATATTCGTCCCCCCTTCCTTTAATTATAAAGTGCCTCCTTCGATTGGAGGCCTTCAATTGGATTTGATTCATCTTACTGCACAGTATACAGCCAGATATGGTGAGGTATTTATTCGAGAACTCTTAGAAAAAGAGGGTGAGTCTCCGTTATTCTTGTTTATTAAGCCAAATGAGCAATATTTTTCTTTCTTTTATAGTCTAGTAGATCAATATAGGCTTGCGCTAGAGCCATCTCCTCTGTTAAAAAGGAGGCTTCTTGATGAGGCCCAGTCCATTCTTACTATTAAAGACAATATTCTTTCTGAAGCCAAAGAATACAAAGAACAATTAGAAATCAAGAAACAGGAAAAAATCGACAACAAACAAAAACAGGATCAAGATGGATATGAATGGCAAAACTTTACTGTAGTAGGTACAATAGATTTAGATTTTAACCAGCCTAATTTAATCAAAAGCCAACCGAAGGATCAGTTAATTCAAAAGCCTGCAAATAAAAAGAAAGTGATCATGCAAAAATCTCCCATTACTGGAGAGGCTATCCCGATTGATCAGTTTTCAAAACATATGAAATATGAAACTATAAGCGAGGAATATGCTAAAGAAAGTGAAATGATGAAAGAGAGGAAGAGAACTCATCTTGACTCACTTGCTTCTGGTAAAGAAGTAATTAGCAATTTAAAGAATCTATCAAATAACGAAATAAAAGCACCCGAAAATCCGGTTGTCTGGGATGGTTATGAAGAATCAATCGAAAAAACTGTAACAATGAAAGTTAGACAAGTTATAGAGGAACCACAATCTGTACCACAGAATAAAAAGAAAGCGCCTGTAATTGGCCCTTCTCCTGTTATTAAAAAAAGATAAAATTGGGGAACCTTTTTACTCTTAATGAGCAACTAATTGCTGGTTTTGGTAATGATAGAGACCTTTTTCCCCGGACATAATTGACTGAAGAATAACTTGAGAGAATTGAGCATCAAATGGCTGTGAAGAGAGAACAAACAAAGCGGAAGATGAGCATTCTTTCATAACTAACTTGGAAATATTTTCAAAGCCAGGGAATGTCGGTTCATTAGTAACAATAGTGACTGGCAACTTCTTGTTTGCCGCAATATGAGCAATGTTGAGAATCTCAACAAATAAATCAGCTTGATCCTTATGAACATCAATCAAAGCCAATATTCCGTTCTTTGGACGAAGAGCATGAATCTCAGTTTCAAGAGTATCGCGCTTCAGACCATTGCCGCATGCCAAATGGACTTTCTTGGAAGATTCAATAATAGTTTGCAAAAATGGAAGTGCCAAATCTTTCATTGAGGATACAACTGCTAAATCAGCATATGGAGCAATTTCATATCCCATTTGTGGATTTTGAACGCGAATACGGAGTTTTTCAATCAAATCAGGTGTCAAATTTGGATTCTCTTTGTCCTTTTGGCTAATAGTATACTCACTAGCATCGATTGGACTAGGCCAGTCAACATGGACTTGAGGATCAAGATAATGGACTGAGAAATCCAGTTCAGGGGCAAAGCATCCTCCTTGAAGATACAAAATTGCAGTGTCATCTTCAGCCGAAAAGAAACCGTGAGCACAATATCCTGGTATAACCATATGGTGATTCTTATCAATCCATCTCCCATCCCATTGCATAAATGTAGGCGAATCTGGTCTAATATCGATGACAACATCAAAAGCGCGACCAGTTGGACATTGAACGAGTTTATGGTGAGGTGAGCAGTGCATTCCACGAATAACATTTTTCTTGGAGCGAGAAACAGTAATCTGTGGCATCTGAGTTGTGCCTGAAGGAGACCTTAGCAAATCAAAACAATCGACAAATAATCCATCGTTTACGTGCTCCGTAATAGTTACAAGAAAAGCATCTTTAACTTTAAGAGGTTCAGCGTGAAACTTTGCAACTGACATTGTGACCACATAACCACTTTTTTTGCTGAATTTTTTACCCAAATAAGGGTAAAAACAAATGGATTTTTTGTCGGTTTTTGGTAGGAGAGAAGAGGAGGATAAGGGGTTTAGTGTTAGTTTCCAGGGGCGCAGATCCGTTTTTGGTTTGAATTTTGATGACAGTTTTGAAAATATGCATTGTAGCGCTGAATGGAAGAAGGAGAGAAATATGTATAATATCGGCTTTGGAAAGAGTTATGAGAATTGTGTTTTAAGATTTCAAAATGATAGTGTTTTGTTTGAAGAATACCGAAATATGCCTGAAAAACGAAATATCGAAATACGAGGGAGAGATTTTATGATTCAATATCAGAATAATACGTTTTCGTTTGTGAAACAAGCAATGGGGTTGAAAAATCGAATATGTGTCTGCTATTCGGCTATCAAAAGCATCTCGATAAAAAAAAATAACACATATTATCTCTGCTATCGTCCAGATCGTCATGTATTTAAGGCACAGGCTATCATACAGTATGCTAATGGGGCATTTGGGTTTAAATCAGAGTTTCCTCTATTGGATGATTCATTTTTAAGAAGATTAGTTTTTTACTCAAACCATTTTTTTAACTCTATAAGTCTGAATACTCAAATGATGATCAAGCCGCATTTTTCTCTCTCAGTTACAGCATCGAAGCATTTTAATTCATGTCATAGTATTATTTCAACTATTGAAATATCAGGACAAAATCTTGCATTTATCAATGAATTAAGTTCTCGAAAATTCGGTTCAATAGCCATAAAATCATCACCCGAAGGCTTAAAATTAAAACATTGTATCCAGAGCGATTCATTATCTCTAAAAACAACAATTTCCAATTACACTGGGTCCAATACATTATCCTCCAGGTTAATTTTGAAAGAAATTCAAAACGTTTTTTCTCTCAAATGTTTCTTCAGTTTTTTATTAAAATTGAAAAAACCGTAGTATCCAAACCTTCCCATCAATTATACCACTTTTTGTAATCCGAATTGATCGGCGCTATATAGATTTTTTAATAGGATTGAGAAAAAATATATCCTGTGATTTGACAATTTGTGAAGATTTACAGGCGGTATTATCAGAAATTGATTGACCATGATAGGTACGGTGTTACCAAATTTGATACATATTGATTTGATAAAGATATAAATTCATAAATATTTGATGAAAAACAAGAGCAATTCGGTTCTGGTTGATGTAGCGATGGCATATGCTACTGAGAATGAAATCGAGCTTTCTGAAAGTGTTATTGAAGAAGTTCGGAAAGCGTTTACAAATATGATCAAAGGGATTATTTCGGATAATGAGTGTGCTATGGTTCTTAAGAAACATGGGTGCTGTGAGAATGCAGTGAATAGAATAAGGGAGATATTGCTTATTAGAGAAGATGATAACTCAGAAGATTTTTATACAGATGCTAGTCAAGATGGGGAAGAAGGGCAAAGAAAACGAGCAAAATTATGGAATGCTGATGAGGACAAGAGGCTTTTAGCAGCCATTCATAAGCATTCTCTCAATGATTGGATATCCGTTTCCAGATTTGTTGGTAATGGAAGGAACAGATCGCAGTGCAGCCAAAGATGGTTCCGTTGCCTTGATCCAAGAATTGAAAAATCTAAATGGACAAGCAGCGAGGATCAAAAACTACGAGATCTAGTTAAGCTTTATGGAGATCATTCATGGGCAAAAGTTGCTTCAAAAATGGGCTCAAGAAGTGATGTTCAGTGTAGGTACAGATGGTTTCGATTCTTAAGTGACACTGTTACTCCCAAAAAGGCTTCATATGATGATTACAATGAGGAAGAAACGTTGAAACATTTTTCCCAAAGTATTGCCTGCGAAGAAGAGAAACTTACTTCTTTTGCTGTCAAGCATCCTAAGAAGCCAGCAGAAAATGTTTCGGAGCAAAAATTCGAAGCCCAACCAGCACAGCCTGTTAAGAAGGACATTTTTGCTGTCTCCGAAGCGGAGCTTTTCTCACTCTATTCTGACTTATTCTTCTTTTCATTTTAACATAATATTTTATCCTAAAAGAAATGCGATATTTTTAATCTTTAACAACAAGAAGATCCACTAGATTCCGAATCATGGGACAAATCCATCTTATGGTGATTATTCCGTGTGCTACCTTGATAGTTGAGACACTCTGTTGCTACAGCTGAGAAAAGCTCTTCTACCCCTGTGTTAGACTTGGCAGACACAAAGTGAATGGATGGATATTTGTCCATTAGAGACTCCCTCAAATCTTCAATTGTTTTTGCTCCAGGGGTACCCTGCAAATCAGTCTTGTTAATTGCTACCATACACACTGTTGCAGAATAGTCTTTTTCTACGAGAGCTTTCCATTCATCCAAGTGCTCTATTGTCAGCTGAGAATCAATTGCAGCAACTAAAACACACACTATTGTATCCCTCATATACATTGGAATGACAGACTTGAACTTATCCTGTCCAGCAGTATCCCAAATATTAAGCTCAACCTTGAAATTCCCAACAGGAACAACAACTTTGAAAATTCCTGTCCCTATAGTCGGCTGAAGCTGATTCGAAAATTGCTTGTAAGCTTGTCTGTTCGCTAATGACGTTTTACCAACGCCAGAATCACCCATTAGGATCACCTTAAAACTTAATAGGGGGTCTAGTTTGTCCATCTGTTTACTTATCGGTGTCGGTTTCATAAAGTTTGTAAAAAATCATCGATTTACTTTAGATTGGCTCTTCCCAGGTGTAAGACCATGATGGGCTAGTTTCAGATTGAAAAGCTGGAGCACCATTAGCCTTTGGTTGAATCCTGGTTGGTTTAGCGTGGCAATAACCAAGTTTAACGCAAACCTGGCGAGATGAGTGATTTCCGGCGTGTAACTCAAGAAGCCTATTGGTAATTGGTGACTCTGGTAATGTTTTCTTTCCCTTTAAGAATTTCATGCATCTCATGCATTCGCGCCTATGAGAGAAAGCAAGAGCAAACAATAAAACAAACATAAAAATGTCCCCTTGACAGATTTGTGAGACTTTGACACAAATCTGACGTTTTTTTTGCTAGAATTATTCTTCTGACATTTTGTTATTGAAACCGCTCCAGGGGTCGAAAAACCTGGCTACAGACCCAAGGAAGCTCTCTTTGTGATTCTGCGTGGAGACATAGTTTTGCACTTCTATTGATCTAGATCTGAGGAGTAGTTTAGCTGATGGAACGCATCCTTCTTCTTCCAACGTTGCCTCGTCGTTAATGAGAGCTTTGTTTGCTGGCAGTGAGATAATGTCGAACTCTGGTCCAAACTCTGAAGAGATCCACGATCTCAAGGTTTTTACAGTGTCTTGTGGGGAAAACTCTCTTGAAATAGTTCGAGAATCGAGTTGCACCGCAATCCGAGCAGCCTTTTGCTTTTTTTGTTCGCTTTGAATAGGCTTTAGTTGTTCTTTTGGGAAAATCGAACTAAATGATGCTTCTAGATACGCTCTAAACGCTTTTGGTGTTGGAAACACATCCCATTTTTTCGAAATGCCATTTGAATCTGGGGCAAACAAAAACAGGGAAGGTACGCTTTCGATAGGAGAAAACTGCTCAAACATCGATATTTCCTCCAAATTCTCAACGTAATTGAGTCTTACAACTATAAAATGCGAACAAATCGTATTTTGAACTATAATGCTTGTCCAAAACAAAGAGCATTCATCATTAGTGTTTTCTATAGAAATAAGAACCAACTTGTCTGGAGATTGAGATCGCGCCATCATTGCCAATGAAACATCTTTATAGAACACTGGATCCATTTTTATGCTTGTAGTTTTTTTATCATTGAGTTTTTGTCGTGAAAAGCGCATTTTCAAGTACGGATCATATTGGGAATTACTTTTTTATCATAATTCAAGCACAGGACAGCTTTTTTCTACAAACGAAGAGGCTCTTTTGTGTGATAGCACTTACAAATATAGTATTCTCTCTAAACTTGATGATAGCTTTAAGATCAATGGCAAATTTGAGTTTTTATTGGAATATCCTAGTGTACCTGGATGCAATAGGTGGTTACAAAGCATTAATCCGTTGAATAACCTCGAAGGTTTTTCGCAAAAGGCAGAAGGATATGAAGCTATTAATATTTCTTGGAGTGGGATGTTTTGGGGCG
>Ga0209639_1000136_pt1 | contig 112114 bp, 105 predicted proteins | sample EPASupsiteHSE605_FD_187268 | JGI IMG/M metagenome (GOLD analysis project Ga0209639, IMG submission 187268) | Bioremediated contaminated groundwater from EPA Superfund site, New Mexico - Sample HSE6-05 (SPAdes) (version 2) | ecosystem: Environmental > Aquatic > Deep subsurface > Groundwater >...
TTTTTTGATGAGGTATCTGCAGGTGTTGTTTATCCATAAATGGATATTTGTCTCCGTTTTTGTAGTCGTGTTTGCCGGGGTTGTGTTGTTTGCCTTAAAACAGCCGAAAGTATACAATGCCCAGTACGAAGTTTTCTACAACGAGACCATCCGCGAATACATGGACGAGTCCGACGTACCGGTGGTAAAGTCGGATTTCGATAAGAATTTCTGGCTTAGCAATATGCTGAGCGGTGAAATCGCCCGTCTGACTGTGCTTCACTCCGGCTTGTCGTATTCGCAGGAGGAAATGCGGGGGCTGATTGCCGTGGAGATGGCGGACAAGAAAAGGGAGGACAGGGTGCCTATCTACAAGGTGACGGTTTCTTCTACCCGTCGCAACGAGATTCCTCTGATCATCAAGGCGTACCTGCAGGCGCTGAATGAGTTGCTGCTGAAGCATCAGGTGAGTAACTCGGAACGGTTTATCGGGTTTCTTTCGGATCAGCTGGATGATAATAACGACAAACTGAGTGATATTGATAATGAGCTGATGGGCCACGCTTCGGTGGAGTCGGGCGAGATTTTTGACGCGACTCAAATTACTTCCGACCTGGAGAGCTTCCGCACCAGGTTACTGAATTCCCAAATTAATTTAGCTACGGTGAAGGCGTCGAAAGGGCGTACGGAACAGGCGTTGAAGAACCTGGATGGCACGATTGTGAACGAGTCGGCTTTCTCGGAACCGCTCAAGGTGCAGTTGATGAACCTGGAGGTGGATCTGGCACGGGCGCTGACGAGGAACAAGGAGGATCATCCGTCGGTGAAGGCGATCCGTAATAATATAAAGCAGTTGAATGTGATGTTGCGCGATAGCTTAGAGCAGCGCATGGAGATAAAGAGCCTGGTGCAGAATCCGCTCAAGATTCAGCTGATGGGTAAGTTGATGGATTTGCAGATTACTGAGGTGTCTGAAGAGACGCAGGTGTTGTCGCTGCAGAAGGTGATTGCCGACCTGGAACGGATGACGTTGCCGGATACCACCGATGGGGTGCATCAGCAGTTGCTGCGCAACCGCGAGATGGTGTACATGACGATCAAACAGCTTAATTCGAAATTAATTGAGGCGCAGAGTACCGCAAGGGGTAGTCTGAGTCGTTTTGTGACGATAGACGAGGCTTCCACCCCGGTTAAAGCGGCTACCAAGGGGTTGTCGTTTTTTATGTTAGTGGCTTTTGTGCTGGCTGCAGCCCTGGGTGCCGGGGCTGTTTTTGTGTATGATATGCTGGACAACCGGTTGATGGTGCAGAGTGATTTCGAACGGTTTTACACCCTGCCTGTATTGGGTACCTTGCCCCGCATTAAGCGGAAGGGGGAAGGCGACTGGCTGTCGGAAGGCCCCGGTGGCAAGGGGTACGAGGGTTTGGCGGAGCTGAGTAGTGTGGCTGTGGGAGTGCGGCAGGCCATGAAGTACACAGACAAGAGACTGATTGCGGTGTGCAGCTCGCTCAGGCAGGAGGGCAAGTCGCTGATAAGCTGGCAGCTGGCACGAACACTGGCCGACAAAAATGTACGGGTGTTGCTGGTGGATATGGACTTTTTCGCGCCTAAGCTTACGGCCAAACTGGATAAAAAGGGAGCTATTGGCTTGAGTAATTTCCTTGCCGGCGAGTGTACGGTGGAACAGCTTTTGCTGGACTCGCCCCTTGCTAAACTTACCTTTACGGGGGTGGGTACGGCCGAAGGTAGACAGGATTTGTATTACGATCATCCGGCGCTGGGTGAGTTTATCACGCGTGTGCGTGGCTTGTACGACGTGGTGATTTTTGATACGCCGGCGGCGTTGTATATTCCGGATATCTTCAATTTTATGGATCTGATGGAGGGAGTGATTGTGATTGCCCGCCTGCGGGTGACTACCCGTACCGCGCTGGATAAGCTGTTGAAGATGAATACGGCTCACAACACAAAAGTGCTGGGGGTGGTTATTAACGATGTACAAACTTCGGTGCTGAATAAATACGGGGAGAACTACTATTATTCAGATCGTTATTATAAAGAGGTTCCTGAGAAAAAGATAAAGAAATTAGGTATGAAGGTAGCCATGGCGCTGGCAATTGTGGTGGTTTGTGCAACGGCTGGCTACCTTTCATTCCATTCAGATAAGGCGAAGGCCGGCAGACTTGTATTGCCGCCTCCTGCTGTGGCGGCTGTTCCTGCGGCGAATACCAGCCATGTGGTGGGTGCCGTGGTGGCGGATTCGTTGGTTACTGCGGCCGTGGTTACGGATTCGGCTTCGGTTCCGGCTGTTGTTGCGACTGCTCCTGTTTCGGATTCGGAATGGCTGGATACGGTGGTCATTGAACCGGGTATCCGGCTGACGTTGCTTGCGCAGAAATATTATGGGAATAAGGTGTTTTGGGTGTATATTTATATGGCCAACAACAAGGTGATCGCTAATCCGAACCAGGTGGCGGTGGGCACGAAGATTCGGATTCCGGCTCCCGGGATGTATGGCATTGATGCCGCAAACAATACTTCGGTGAAGGAAGCTACAGCTTACCAGTCTAAAATTCTTGCCGGCAATTGGACGCCGGTGGCTATGAACTAATGCGAAGCAGGGTGAAGAGGGTTCAGGGTGATAAGTACAGAAAGCGGAAGCTAATTTTCTGGTTGGGGTTGTGTAGCGTGGTGTTGCTGGCAGTGTTGCTGCTTTTTGTATGGCCGTTGCTTAGGCCGGAGCCAAAACGGGAACTGATTCGTGCGGGTATATGCGGGGCGGTGAATAGTCCAGCGGTGTATTCGCTTGCCAAAGGGGCGGATCTGGCCATGCTGGTCCGGATGGCCGGGGGGTTTACTTCGTCGGCCGACTTTGCCCGGGTGAATCTGGATAGGTTGGTGTTGAATGATACGATTTATCATATTCCCGCGCGGGGTGTGGCGGGCGGACTTTCGCTAAGGGATGCCCTGAAGGAGCCTCTCTCCGCTCCTGTTGCGGATATTTCCAATCTGGTTGCTGCCGAAATGGGACAGAAGGAGATTCGAAAGTTTACTATTTTGTATGTGGGTCTGCCATCGGTGTTTGTGCTGATTACCTATGTGCCCGACCTGAAACGGATTCAGTTTACCCATATCCCCCACAGTGCGCTTTTTCTGAACAACGACTACCGGTTGCAGGATATTTTCTTTACCGTAAACATAAAGCCTACCGTGAAGTTACTGGAAAACAAGCTGAAACAAAAGATTGATTACTACCTGATACAGAACCGGTCCGCTTTCATTGAATTGATTGACCGGTTGCATGGCATTGATATTACTCTGGACGAACCGTATGCCAGGGCGTACAGCATGAAGCCGGGCACGGGCCATCTGGATGGTTTCCATGCGTGGGAGTATATCCGTTTCCTGAATATACGGAACATGTCTGTTACGCATACCAGCGGAAAGGACATGGACTTGATTAGGCACGATAACTTCAAGGCGGCTCCAAGATCTTGGGAGTTAGAATATGAATTAAGGAATCAACGGCAAAGGATGGTACTGAACGGTATGCGGATTGCTTTTGCAGGGTTGGATACGGATGGACAGCTGATGGTGATTAACAACTTTGCCCGTTTGTTTGAAACGGATATGGACAGCGGGTTTATCCTGCAGCTGTACAAGGATGTGTTGCAGGTGCCGGCATTCTCCTTTGGGGCATTCCCGGGTTATTACAGCGGAGAGAACAGCAAATTGTACTTTTATCCAGATATGCCGGGTTACGAGATGTTGTTGAAAAAAGAAATTCGGACCTCCCTGCAGGGCATAAAAACCAGAGAACAGACAGTGTACTAATGCAAATTTTAATACAGGAATAGATTATGAACATGCTAAGATTGTGGGTGATGGTGTGCAGTTGTTTGTTGCTTACGTTGCCAGCCGTGATGGGTCAGGCACCGAGTTACCTCATTGAACGGGGGGATGTGCTGGACGTGGTTGTGATGGAGCATCCGGAGTTTTCGCTGACGGGTATTATTGTGTTACCTGATGGTACGATGCAGTACCCGGGTATCGGGAGTATATTGGCTGCCGGCATGAGTTCGGAGGCGCTGACGGCTTCGGTAGAGAAAAGCGTGGGTAAGTATGTGGTGAATCCGCTGGTGTCGGTTTTTATCCGCAAGATTCAGAATCAGATGCTGAATGTATTAGGCTATGTGAACAAGCCGGGACAGTTTCAGATTTACGAGGGGGTGGATCTGCTGACGGCTCTGAGTATGGCGGGGGGTATAAAGAATATAAAGAAAGGAAAACAGGTGGTTATCATCCATGCGGATCAGTCCATGGAGGTGATCAAAATGAAAGAATATATCAATCCCGGCCAACGGGTAAAGAAAATGCCGGTACTGTACGCCGGAGATACGGTGATGGTTAAAGAGCCCGGCGAAGTGAACTGGTCGAAGTTCTCGTTCTTCGCCTCCCTCCTAACCGCTTTTGCAGCTATTTTGAATTACGCACTTTAACGAAAACAAGAAAGGCAGCCGTTGGCTGCCTTTCTTGTTTTCTATGTTTCCATGTGTGGGAGTTTATCCGTTTCGTGAATATACGGAACATGGCTGTTACACATACCGGCGGAGAGGACATGGACTTGATTAGGCATGAAACTTCAAAGCGGATCCGGCCTCGTGGAGGTTGGAGTACGAACTCAAACAGCGGGTTTATCCTGCAGCTGTACAAAAAAGTATTGCAGGTGCCGGGTTACGAGATGTTGTTGAAAAAAGAAATTCGTACGTCCCTGCAGGGCCTAAAGACCAGGGAACAGACGATATACTAGTCTGTTCCCTGAAAAGAAACTTCTCCCATTTATTATTTTAGGTATTTTTTAATCGAACGAATCAAACTACTTTTATTTATAGGTTTGACAAGGTATTCATTGGTGCCTAAGCTACGGGCCTCATACACCTCACTGCTATAGGCGAAAGCGGACATTACAATTATTGGGATGTCTGAATTCTGCTTTCTGATGTACTTCAAGACCTGAAGTCCATCCATCTTTGGCATTTTTATATCCAAAAGGAGAAGGTCCGGCTGGATAGTTTCGAACAGTTCCAGGGCTTCGATACCATTTCGAGCATGCACCAGTTGGTATTCTCCCTGAACGTAGCTTTCGATCAAGAGATAACTGTCTTCATGGTCTTCAGCCACCAAAATGATTGGTTTACACCGCATGAGCGGCAAAAGCGGTGTTGCCAATACTTCGTTTTCATTTTCGAATTCTGTCTTTATTTTATTTTCTCCGGTACACGGGATGGTAAACCAAAAGTCGGATCCCTTACCTGCCTGGGAAGTTACGCCAATCCGGCCTCCCAGTCGCTCAGTAAGCATTTTACTGATGGTTAGACCTAGTCCGGTTCCTTTCTTTAATTCGTTAATGCGGGCATAACGGTCAAACACATTAATACATTCTGTTTCGGATAGGCCGCTACCGGTATCTTCCACGTGAAATACAATCTCGTTTCCTTCCAGCGCATAGTATAAACTGATGCTGCCCTGGTCTGTAAATTTAAAAGCATTGCTCAAAAAATTGGAAAGGATCTGAATCACACGCCGACAGTCGGTCCTCACAAAAATACCAGGCAGTTGGTTATTAAACTGAAGACTGACTCCATCTTTAGGCTTAAGGGAAAACACATCGTATACTTCTTCACATAGGTGGTGTACGTCGGTGTCGGAGTAAACAAAGTTTAGTTTGTCAGACTCTATTTTTGCAAAGTCGAGGATGTCGTTGATCAGATCCATCAACAGGTGATTGTTGCTTTGGATGATATCTACGTATTTCTTTTTTAAATAGGGATCGTCCTCGTCGGCCAGCACTTCAGAAAAACCTACGATGGCATTGAGCGGCGTACGTATTTCGTGACTCATATTTGAGAGGAAATCGGACTTTAACATATCTGCTTTTAAGGCATTGGCCAGCTTAAGCTTGGTGGATTCCTGATCGGTGAGATCAAGATAAAAAGAGACTATAAGAGGACCTTCTCGCCCTTTACAATCGGTTAGCAAGATACGGTTGCTAAAATAGATACGCATATCGCCGGTAGAGGTTGGAAATTTTAAGTTGCCGGACACGGGTTCACCGGTGCTGATACAGAGATTATCCAACTCAATTATCTGGTTGATATAATTTCGACTTTGCTTGGATCGGTAAACTTTATGTCCGATGATTCGTTCATGATGAATCTCAAATAGTTTTTTAAAAAGCGCATTGTGATAAACTATACGGCTATCGGCTACTGATTTCACCACTACCCCTACAGGGCTAAGTTCCATAAGACGAAAGATTAATCCTCCGAAGTTAGTATCGGTTGTGTTCATTTAATTAAGATTTCAGCAGTCGAACTTTCTTTCCTCATTTCGCCGGGCGCCTTCCCATACTTGCTCTTGCAAAACCGGTTAAAGTGAGCCTGAGACGAGAATTCGTAATTATTGGCTATCTCCTGAAAAGATTTGCCGGAGAACTTTATTTCATAGTATATTTTGTTCGCTTTCTGATTCAATATCCACTGATGAACCGATTCTCCAAAATGATCTTTGAATCGACGGGTAAATGTGGAAACACTTGAGTTGGAAAGTTCGGCAAATTCGTCGACACTTTTTATATTTTGATAGTTATTAATCACAAATCTCTTAAAGTCAATATCTTTACCGATTAAAGAAATAAAAAAAGTAGCTAAATCATCCTCATGGTAGAATATTCTGAAAAGAAAAAAAAGCTCCTTTTTCTTTAAATCGAAGAAATGTGGGCATAGCATGCCTTCTTTCAGATAATATTCAATCTCTTGTAGAAAAAAATACATATGCGACGTTATTGGTAAAGAGCTAAAATCGCTGTTTGACTTATTACAATAAGGGATTAAATTATTAAACGAATAGGAGTTACACAGGCTTAATTGCTCTTTGAAGGAGCATAAGATAAAGGAAGAATCTTTCTGAGCCTGAATAACTAGTTTGCTCTTCGGAGGTATTAAAAGAATTCGATTTTCGGCAACAACATTTGATAAAAAGCTATTCGTTGATATAGAAATTTCTCCCTTTAATAAAAAGTACAAAATGAAAGTATCATTTTCACTGTTATCGCAAATAGAACCTTCCTTTAATTCAAAATGCTTAAATACCTCATTGTGTTCTGATATATAATTTAAACAGTTAACATGCTCATCATGACAGAGTAATTGCATAATTTTAAAATATTAGTTAAATCCCAGAGTATATTGTATGTCCACTAAAAAACAAATAAGTACATTAAGCCATTGGCTTTAAAACAAATACATCGACTTAATTGCAAAGATAACAAGCCCGAAATATAAATTCTTGTCATTTTTATTTAAAAACTTTACCATTTCAGGCAACATCCAATATTAATATAATATTTCTTCATTTTACATACACATTTCGGTCATATTCATATCCATATCGGTAATTTATAGTTAATATAAATTAATTATTACATAATTAGACCTGGACATAACGCATTAGACTGATTGACATAAATCAATCAATTATCTTTGTATAATAAATTACTAAACATCGTCTCTCGCTATATATAGACTAAATATAATACAGGAATAAATTATGAAAAGACTAAGAGTTACCTCATTGAACGGGGAGATGTGCTGGACATGGAGTTGATCAAAATGAAAGAATATATCAATCCCGGCCACCGGGTAAAGAAAATGCCGGTACTGTACGCCGGCGATACGGTGATGGTAAAAGAGCCCGGCGAAGTGAACTGGTCGAAGTTCTCGTTCTTTGCCTCCCTCCTAACCGCTTTTGCAGCCATTTTGAATTACGCACTTTAACGAAAACAAGAAAGGCAGCCGTTGGCTGCCTTTCTTGTTTTCTATTCTATCTTCTTGCCGTAGCCGTATTTGTTTTGTCCGTACCCGTAGCGGTAAGAGTATTTGTAACCGTACTTGTAACTGCCGTACTTTCCTTGCGGGGTGGTGGCGTTTAGTACCACGGTGATGCCGTTTAACCGGTTGTCGTTGCGGACACTGTTCACAAAGTTCACGGTGTCTTTCTGCGTATGGTTTTCGCGCATCACATACAGGGTTAAGTCGGCGATGCGGTTCAGCATAAAGGAGTCGGATACCACACCTACCGGGGCAGAGTCGATAATAATGTAATCGAACGTTGCGCGCAATTTGACAAACAGTTCGTCCAATGATTGCTTGGAGAGGAGTTCGTTGGGGTTGGGCGGTACCGGTCCGGCCTGCATGATATGGAAGTTGGGGAACATCACTTCTTCCAGCGTTTCGTGATCGGATTCCATACCGGCCAGGTAAGTGGTGAATCCCGTCTTTACCTTGGGTATGCCTAATTCGTGGGAAAGCCGCGGGTTACGGATATCTCCCCCGATAAGCAGTACTTTCTTATCCATCAGCGACAAGCTGCGCGCCAGGTTGATACTGATAAAGGTTTTTCCTTCGCCGGGGATGGTAGAGGTTACCATCACCACCTGCTTGTTTGGCTCGTTGAGCATAAAGAGCAGGTTGTTGCGCAGGGTACGGAAGAGTTCCACCGCGGCACTATCGTCGTTTTCCTTTACGACCAGCGAGGTTTCCATCATATCTTTGATTACCGGGATTCCGCCAAGTATGTCGATATTGCGTAGCGTAGCAAGGTCGTCTAAGCTTTCGATGGTGGTATGGAACATGTCGCGCACGAATATGCCGCCCACGGGCAGTACACATCCCACCAAAAAGAAGGCGAGCAGGATAACCGCACGTTTGGGTGCCACAGGAGATTCGGACGAATCGGGTTCGGATACGATTTTAGCCTTGGGTGCCACGGCTGCCTGGGTAAGGGCCGTTTCTTCGCGTTTCTGCAACAGGAACACAAACAGGTTGTTCTTTACTTCCTGCTGGCGCATGATGTCTTTGTACTGACGCTCTACCGCAGGGATGTCCTGGATACGGGCATTGGTAACGGTGTTCTGGCGGTTCAGGTCGCGCAGGGCTATTTCGGATGCGTGACGCACGTTGGCAAGGGATGCCTGGATGCTCTGGCGCATGCCGGATACCTGTTGCTTGATCTGGATAAGCGCCGGGTTGCTGTCGGACGACGACGATTCGAGGCGTTCTTTCATCAGCAGCAGCTGGTTGTATTCGTTGATTACGGAAACGAGTCCGGCATCGGATACGCCTAAGTTGGGTATCAGCTTACGCGCGTTAGCAGGGCGGCCGATAAAGTCTTCGACAAACCGGGTAAGGTTCAGCTGGGTTTCGATCTCCACCCGCTTCTGCTCGTTCTCGCCGGTCTGACCGAGGTAGAGTTGTGCTTCGGCGGAAATATCGGTGATCTGCTTTTCCTGACGGAAGTCTTCCACCTCTTTTTCGACCATGCCTAATTCGACAGAGATTTCCTTGATACGTTCGTCGATAAAGACGGCGGTATTGTGTGCCACCATGTTTTTGTCGTCGGTGGCATCTTCGTTATAGAAGTTGACAAGTTGCTGAAGGAAGTCGCGTCCTTTTTCTTTCATCTCGCTCTGGATACTCAGGGTAAGGACCGACGACTGCTTTGCCGAAGGAGTTACCTGAAGTTCGCCGGCTAATTGGCGTGCTAACGACTTGGGATTGGTGATGGTAGCCGTAAAAGCATAGGGAGTCTGCTTGTACTCGGCATCGGGCTGCGTGTTGCGACTCACATAAAAGCGGCCCATGGGCAGCTTTAGGTAAACCGGCAGCTGATCGATGCGTCCGTGGAAGGGTGCACCCTGATACTCGCCGTCTATCTCGAATCCTTTGCCCTGAGGGGTAAAGGTAAAGGTAATGGGAGCCGGTATCTTAACAGGTTCCATATCTTCCCAGCGTACATAGAGGGGCGCGTTGCCATAAAGCTCTTTGTCGTTGAACCCCAACCCATCGTCCTTGCGGTAAGTGGTATAGAGTTCGAGGGAAGTGATTGCCTTGGTAGCTAATGAAGGCGATTTGAAAAGGGCGATCTCGTTATCGATGTTGTTCTTGCCCGAAGACATGCCTAAATCCTGGAGCAGCATCATCTCTTCGGTGGCCGTGTTCTCGTCTTTCAGCAGAACGATGACATTGCTTTCGTAGATGTTGGATTGCCGTTTGAGGTACACTGCCCCCAGCACAGTAAATAAAAGGATACTGGCTAAAAACCATTTCCAGTAGGATAAATATTTTAAGATAAGAGATCGGATGTCCAATTCACTTTCATCGGCAGCTTGCTGCTGTTGATTGATATCTTCTTGCATTCTTTTGAGTCGTTAAATTTAAACTGTTATTTGGTTGAAGTTATGATAAGCGTTGCCACCGAAATAAGGGTAGACACGATGGAAATAGTAAACGATTCCGACTGACCAATAGACGAAGCGCGTGCTTTGGTTTTGTTGGGTTCGATAATAAGCACGTCGTTTTGCTGCAGGTAGTAGAGCTGGGGATTAAGAACCAGGTCGCGGTCTTGCAGGTTGATACGATACACGCTTTTAGTACCGTTGGCATACTCGCGGATAAGCATCACATTCTCGCGCTTGCCATAAATGGTAAGGTCGCCCGCCATAGCTAAGGCGTCGAACAAGGTGCACTGTTCGTTCTGAACGGTGAATGATCCCGGACGGGCCACTTCGCCTAACACGGAAACCTTGTAATTCTGGAAGCGCACGTTTACAACAGGCTCTTCCTTAAGGAACTCGGGATAGATCTTGCCTTTGATAAGGCTCTGCAGCTCCACGCGGGTAAGTCCGGCCACGCTGAGCTTGCCCAACACAGGAAATTCGATATTACCGGCATTGTCCACAATATACGTCTGCAGCCCCGCGCCATAACTTAGCGAGGTTGAGTTGATAGAGTTGGCATTAGCCGGAGCTAATGGAAGGTTAAAAGGCACGGCAGCCTCGGCCACCGTAGTGTTTACCGTTACGGTAAGAATGTCTTTAGGCATAATTTTAGCCTCGTAAATACGGGCTGTTTCCTGCAGCTGCTTATCCGAAAGCTGCTCTGCATCGACAAGATAAGGGATGTTCTTGGTAGATCCGCAAGAGACAAGGGCAGTCATCGCGGCAACGAAAAATGTAAGTTTGATGAGCTTCATATCAGTTAAAATTCTTTTTAATTCTAAACCTTTAATACAAGATGCAAATGTAACTTTAATTTTTAACTCTGATAACACTTTAATGTTAAAAGACATCCAAGCCATCCATTAAACACCCAACTCCATCCCATAATCATTTAATAAAATTTGTTACGGATTACAAAAATGTATCAAATGAATGACATTCACTATGCAATTAAAAAAAATAATACTACCTTTGCAACTTTAAAATACAAAGCGTCATCTTTGTGAATGTACCCCTATAGAAAGTTACCCCCACTGGGAGTGACGAGACCTTGGTATGTTAATATTAATCAAATAATACGAACATAATAAAGTCAAAAAAGAACAACATTAAGTTACTTAAAATCAACAAGAAGTCACGTAATCAGGTATGACCAGTGTTTATCGTGTTTACCCTAACATATATAACAATGAAAACCATCATCAAAGAGAAATTGAACAAATTAGCTCAGATCAAGTATCTGAGCCGGTGGATTGTGTTTTCCGCTGATCTGGCAACATCAGTTGCCGGATCCCTGTTTACCATCCTGTTTCTTCGTTACGCGATCAGCATCAATGTCGATCTGGCCATTTTTGTACGTATGGGAATCTTTTCCTGTGCGGCCAGCATATTATCATTCCTGCTGTTTCACCCCTACAAAGGAGTAGTTCGCCACTCCACCCTGCAGGAGCTGTGGCGCATCGGCTCGGCGGCACTTCTTAAAGCCCTCCTGCTGCTTACGGCTATTTACCTATGGGGGTCGCCCAAACCCATCAAGTTCTGGATGATGTGCTTCTTTATCGATGCCCTAACCACCAGCGGACTGCTGGTAGCCCTCCGGGTAATCCTTATCAACGTATACAATATCATTTTAAACAATACAGGCAAGCCTGCACGTAACCTGCTTGTTTACGGCACCAGTGCCCAAAGCATTACAGCCGGATCCATGATGCCCCACGCCTACATGAGCGAATACAAGGCAGGCGGATACATTATTTGCGGACCTAAAGACAAAGTCATGAGCATTGGCGGTCTGCCCGTATACTACGTGGAAGACAAACTACAACTAACCGCCCTTGTAAAGCGCAACGGATTGGAAGGAATCCTTTTTACCAACCCCAACGAAGCCAAAGACGAACAAAACCGGTTGATCCGGTATTGCGAAAAACTGAACCTCCGCACGCTAATCATTCCACCCATGGAAGACCTGCTGGACGGTAAGGTTCGCCGTACCATCCGCCCCGTGCGCATTGAGGACCTGCTGGGACGCGACGAGATAAAAATCAACATGCACGAAATAGCCGGCAGCCTTGCCGGAAAAACAGTGATGGTGTCCGGAGCAGCCGGCTCCATCGGCAGCGAAATCTGCCGCCAGCTTGCCAAATTTCCAATCAAACAGCTCGTACTGTTCGATAGCGGCGAAACACCCATGCACAACCTGCGCCTGGAGCTGGAAGAAAAATTTCCACTGCTGCAATTCACACCCGTGATAGGCGATGTACGCAGCGACTCGCGCGTAAACGCCATCTTCGAGAGATTCCAGCCCGATGTGGTATTCCACGCCGCCGCCTACAAGCACGTACCCTTGATGGAGACTAACCCCTGCGAGGCCATCCGTGTAAACGTGCGCGGTACACGCAACATGGCAGACCATGCGGTAAAATACAATGTAGAACGTTTCGTGATGGTGTCCACAGACAAAGCCGTGAACCCTACCAACGTGATGGGCTGCAGCAAACGCCTGGCCGAAATCTATATACAAAGCCTGGCCACCGCCATTAAGAACGGCACCCACCGGGGCACAACTAAATTCGTGACCACCCGGTTCGGCAATGTGTTAGGCAGCAACGGATCGGTAATACCCCGTTTCCGCGAACAAATCGAAAAGGGAGGCCCCGTAACCGTAACCCATCCGGACATCATCCGTTACTTCATGACCATACCCGAAGCCTGCCGACTGGTACTCGAAGCCGGCACCATGGGCAAGGGAGGCGAAATATTCATCTTCGAAATGGGCGAACCCGTTAAAATTGTGGATATGGCACGCCGCATGATCGAACTGGCAGGCTTCGAACCCGAGGTAGACATCAAAATCGAATTCACAGGACTTCGCCCGGGCGAAAAACTCTACGAAGAACTCCTGAGCAACGAAGAAAACACCATCCCTACCCTCCACGATAAAATCCGTGTAGCCAAAGTAAGGAAATACAACTACGACGAAATTGCACCGCTGATAGACAACCTCACGGAGACAGCCCGTCTCAGCAAGGTAAACGAAACCGTCATGCAAATGAAAGCCATCGTTCCCGAATTCATCAGTCAGAACTCCATATTCGAACAGTTCGATGCAAAACAACCTGCCAAAGCAGAAGGTAAAATCAGAAAATTAGTTATATAACTTTTCATGAAAAAAATACGGATATTTATAAGTAGCGTACAAATGGAATTTACGGAAGAGCGTAAAGTTCTATTCGACTATCTGACATCCGATGCCTTGTTAGGACGTTTTTTCGAACCATTTATATTCGAAAATCATACGGCTGCCAGCCATTCGGCTACGTCAGTATACCTTCATGAAGTTGAACAATGCGATATATACCTCGGCCTTTTCGGAAAATCCTACGGATACGAAGACAACGAGGGAGTCTCTCCGACCGAGAGAGAATTTGACAAAGCAAGTCTTCTCCATAAAACAAGACTTATCTTTTTAAGCAACCACGACATAGCCGAAAGACACCCTAAAGAACAGGCTCTGATACGTAAAGCAGAGCAAGAAGTAGTAAGAAAACAATTTATATCCGTGTCCGAATTAAAATCGGCCGTATATGCTTCGCTTATCAGATATCTCGAGGAAAAAGAATACATTCGTACCGCCCCTTTTGATGCAACGCTTCACCCTAAGGCAACGATGGAAGACCTAGACGTGGAAAAGATCCGAACATTTGTGGCTATCGCCAAAGCAAAAAGAGGATTTCCTTTGTCGGCAGAGTCATCGCCTGAAACCATTCTGACTCATCTTAATTTGTTGCAGGAACAGCGGATAAGCAATGCGGCTATTTTATTGTTTGGAAAGCAACCTCAACGATTCATCATTACCTCCGAGGTAAAATGTACCCATTTCCACGGAACAGAAATAATGAAACCCATCCCATCTTATCAGGTGTACAAAGGAGATGTATTTGAGCTTGTAAATCAGGCAGTAGATTTTGTTCTGTCTAAAATTAATTTATCCGTAGGAAACCGGAATAAAAGCGCAGAGGTATCAGTTACTTACGAAATACCGGTTGGCGCCGTTACCGAGGCCATCGTAAATGCCGTAGCACATCGTGACTACACAAGCAATGGGAGCGTACAGGTAATGCTATTTAAAGACCGGCTCGAAATTTGGAATCCGGGCAATTTACCTTACGGACTAACTGCTGCGAAATTACTTGGGCCCCACAGCTCCATACCGGCTAATCCGTTATTGGCGGAACCTATGTATCTGGCTGGATATATAGAAAGAATGGGAACCGGTACCGGCGACATAATCCGTTTATGTAAAGAAGCCGGAATCGAAAAAAAACCGGAATTTATTCAGGAAGACATTTTCCGAACCATTATCTGGCGCAAACAAGCAACAGATGTAACGACGGCTACCCTACAACCCGACAAGCTACCCTACAACCCGACAGGCTACCCTACAACCCGACAGGTAAACGAAAAATCAGAAAATGATGCAATCGAATACATAAAAAAAGTTGTTCAAATAATGTCTGGCGAGCTAAGAAGATCTGAAATACAGAAAGCATTAGGGTTGAAAGACAGAGAAAATTTCGCAAAAAATTATCTCGATCCTTCGTTGCAATTCGGGTATATCGGGCAAACTTATCCCGACACGCCATCACATCCCAGCCAGCGATACAAATTAACGGAAAAGGGAATGGCCTTAAAAAGTGAAACTTCAAAACAATAAATCAGAAAATTAGTTATATAACCAATGAAAGGAATCGTTTTAGCTGGAGGTTCGGGCACACGCCTCTACCCCATCACCAAAGGAGTAAGCAAACAACTCTTACCGGTTTACGACAAACCCATGATATTTTACCCAATTTCTGTACTGATGCTGGCTGGTATCAGGGAGATACTTGTTATCTCTACCCCCCAGGACCTGCCCGGATTCCGCAGACTATTGGGTGATGGCAGCGACTACGGTGTACAATTCCAGTACGCCGAGCAACCCAGTCCCGATGGACTGGCGCAAGCCTTTATCATTGGCGAAAAGTTTATAGGCAACGACAGCGCCTGTCTGGTATTGGGCGACAATATATTTTACGGACAAAGCTTCAGCAAAATGTTGAGCGAAGCCGTACAAAATGCAGAAAAAGCAAACAAAGCAACCGTATTCGGGTACTATGTAAACGATCCCGAACGCTACGGCGTTGCCGAATTCGATAAAGCAGGCTATGTATTGAGCCTCGAAGAAAAACCCGTACAACCAAAGTCAAACTACGCCGTGGTTGGACTCTACTTCTATCCTAACAAAGTGGTGGAAGTAGCCAAAAACATCAAACCCAGCCCACGTGGCGAACTGGAAATAACCACCGTAAACCAGGAATTCCTAATAGACGGCGAGCTGAAAGTACAACTTCTGGGTCGAGGCTTCGCCTGGCTAGACACCGGTACCCACGATTCACTAAGCGAAGCCAGCACCTTTGTGGAAGTAATCGAAAAAAGGCAAGGCCTCAAAATAGCTTGTCTGGAAGAAATAGCCTACCGCAACGGATGGATAACCTCCGAGACAGTAAAGCAATTAGCCCAACCCATGATCAAGAATCAGTACGGGCAGTATCTGTTAAATTTGATAATAAAATGAATATACTAAAAACAGACATAGAAGGCGTGGTAATAATCGAACCCAAAGTATTTGGCGACGAACGCGGTTACTTCTTCGAATCCTTTTCACAAAAACAATTCGAAGAAGAAGTCTGCCGTACCACCTTCATACAAGACAACGAATCCAAATCAAGCTACGGTGTATTAAGAGGCCTTCACTTCCAAAAAGGCGAACACGCTCAGGCAAAATTAGTTAGAGTAGTAAAAGGAAAAGTACTAGACGTAGCCGTAGACATCCGTAAAGGCTCACCCTCCTTCGGCAAACACGTATCTGTAGAACTAACAGAAGAAAACAAACGACAGCTATTCATACCCCGCGGATTCGCTCACGGCTTTGTAGTCCTAAGCGAAGAAGCCATCTTCCAATACAAATGCGATAACTTCTATGCCCCCGAACACGAAAGCGGCATCGCCTGGAATGATCCAAAATTAGGAATTGATTGGAAGATTGATCCTAAAAATGCATTATTATCCTTAAAAGATACACAAAATACAACCTTAGTTGAAGCTCATTATTTATTTAAATACCATAAAAAATCTTATGAATAACATACTAGTTACAGGATCTAATGGTCAGCTTGGTAATGAAATGCGGAAATTAGGTATTAATTCAATCAACAGATATTTATTTACGGACATTAACGAACTTGACATTACTAATTTGCATGCAATTAGATCTTTTGTAAAAGAGAATAATGTAAGTGTAATAGTAAATTGTGCAGCATATACAGCTGTTGATAAAGCTGAAGATAATAAAGAAACGGCAAATCTTATAAATCATTTAGCGGTCTCTCATCTAGCGACAATCTGTAAAGAATTTGATGCAACTTTAATTCACATATCTACTGACTATGTCTTTCAAGGAGACAAATCAACACCATATAATGAAAAAGAAGTTACCAACCCTATAGGAATTTATGGTAAGACAAAACTAGAAGGAGAAAAAGCAATTTCTGCAGCTGGATGCAAGTCATTAATATTTCGTACTTCTTGGTTATATTCGGAATTTGGAAACAATTTTTTTAAAACGATGTTAAAACTAACCTCAGAAAAAGATAGATTGTCTGTGGTGTTTGATCAAATTGGAACTCCCACTTATGCAGGTGATTTAGCTAATCTCATCTTCATGATTATTGAAGAAAATAAGTATAGTAGTAACGAAGGAATATACCATTATTCAAATGAGGGGGTATGTTCTTGGTACGATTTTGCTTGGGAAATCGGATATCTTGCTGATAATACAAAATGCATAATTGAACCATGCTACTCGTCACAATTTCCATCTAAAGTTAAACGACCTAATTTTTCAGTATTAGACAAAAGTAAAGTAAAATCAACTTTTAATGTAAATATTCCTTATTGGAAGCAATCATTAAGTATTTGTTTAAATAATATATCCAATAACAAAAATGAATAAAAATATACTTATTACCGGTGGTGCCGGCTTTATCGGATCACACGTTGTTCGCCTGTTTGTAAACAAATACCCGGACTACAACATCATCAATCTCGATAAACTGACATACGCCGGAAATCTGGCTAATCTGACAGATAACGAAGACAAACCCAACTATACCTTTGTAAAGGCGGACATCTGCGATTTCGATCGCATGCTCGAACTATTCAAAGAATACAATATAAACGGAGTCATCCACCTTGCCGCCGAAAGTCATGTAGACCGAAGCATCAAAGACCCCTTTACGTTTGCTCAAACCAATGTAATGGGAACACTTAGCTTGCTTCAGGCAGCCAAGGCAAGTTGGGAAGGCAAGTACGACGACAAACTATTTTACCACATCTCCACCGACGAAGTATACGGAGCCTTGGGCGAAATCGGTTTCTTTTTAGAAACTACCCCCTACAACCCCCACTCGCCATACTCTGCCAGTAAAGCGAGCAGCGACCACTTCGTGCGGGCATTCCACGACACCTTCGGATTACCAACTGTAATAAGCAACTGCAGTAACAACTACGGACCATATCAGTTCCCCGAAAAGTTGATTCCCCTGTTTATAAACAACATCCGGAACAACAAACCCCTACCCGTATACGGAAAAGGCGAAAATGTTCGCGACTGGCTTTATGTAGTAGACCATGCCCGCGCCATTGATGTAATTTATCACGAGGGGAAAATAGCAGAAACCTACAACATAGGCGGCTTCAACGAGTGGAAAAACATCGACCTGATCAAAGTAATGATAAAAACAGTAGACCGTCTGTTAGGACGTGAAGAAGGATCATCCGAAAAACTCATCACCTACGTAACCGACCGTGCCGGGCACGACCTCCGCTACGCCATCGATTCCACCAAACTAAAAAACGAACTAGGATGGGAACCCAGCCTGCAATTCGAAGAAGGCATCGAAAAGACCGTACGCTGGTATCTGGATAACCAGGCCTGGATGGATAACATTACGTCTGGGGAGTACGAAAGTTATTATACAAAAATGTACAATAACCGCTAAAAAACAGAATGGAGTCCTTAAAGAAAAAAACTGTTAAAGGTGCAAGCTGGAGTCTTATTGACAATATTGCCAGTTCTGGAGTTTCCTTTTTAGTTGGAATTATTCTAGCTAGAATATTAACTCCCACTGAATTTGGAATATTGGGAATGATTACTATTTTCATTGCTGTATCTAATTCGATTATTGACAGTGGATTTTCCAATGCCCTTATAAGGAAAACAGATGCAAAACCTATAGATTACAACACTGTTTTCTATTTTAATCTTGTAATTGGTATTATTTTCTTTTTAATTCTTTATATATCTTCACCAGCTATAAGTCGTTTCTTTAATGAACCCCTATTAATTCCTGTAACAAGAGTAATGGGTAGTATACTTATAATCAATGCTTTGGGAATTATACAACGGACGCTTTTAGTAAAAAAAGTAGATTTCAAAACGCAAACAAAAGTATCCATAATAGCCTCCGTAACTAGTGGAATAATTGGTATAGCAATGGCTCTAACTGATTTTGGAGTATGGAGTTTAGTAGGACAACAAGTTTCAAGACAATTATTAAACACAATATTTCTTTGGCTATATAGCAAATGGCGTCCGGCTATAGAATTTTCGATCAATAGTTTTAAGGAACTATTCGGATTTGGTTCAAAACTTTTAGTATCAGGTTTAATAGATAGCATATATAAAAACATTTATTACATTGTTATCGGTCGGTTCTATAGTGCTGTTCAATTAGGTCAATACACAAGAGCAGAACTGTTCAATACAATATTCTCTAGTAATTTGACATCCGTGGTTCAACGTGTAAGTTATCCTGTATTGAGTAGCATCCAAAATGAACCAGAGCGCTTAAAAAGCGCCTATCGTAATGTAATCAAAACAACCATGCTTTTCACATTCGCATGCATGTTTGGATTGGCAGCTATGGCAAAACCGTTTATATTAATTCTTATTGGGGAAAAATGGATGATGGCGATCGGATTCTTACAGATCATCTGCTTCGCAGGTGTGCTATACCCTCTTCACTCCATAAATCTAAATATACTCCAGGTTAAAGGACGCTCTGATTTATTCCTAAAACTGGAAATAATAAAAAAAACGATTGCAGTTTTACCTATTGTTTTTGGAATATTTTACGGTATTGAATTTATGCTTTGGGGAAGTGTATTTACATCGATTATTGCATACTTCCTTAACAGCTATTATTCAGCCAAACTCATAGATTATCCAACAGTAGAACAAATAAAAGATATAGCACCCACTTTTTTAGTTTCTGGAATAATAGCTTTAATTATGTGGAGTATAACTCTATTCGACTTATCCAATTATTTAACACTGATAATTCAATGCTTTATTGGCATATGTTTGGTATGCATTGTCTATGAAAAAATAAAACTAGAAGAATATATTGAAATTAAAAAAATTATACTATCCTTCGTAACAAAAAAATAAAATGGATTATAAATTTACAACCATTAATGCTCCGCTAAGCAGTCAGCTCGATAGAATAATAACCGATAGAAAATTGATAACTGTAACCTCGCCATTGATACCCCCTCTGGAAGAATTTACACCTTACCTGGAAGATATATGGAAACGAAAATGGTTAACAAATAATGGTTATTACCATCAAGAATTAGAAAAAGCATTATGCGATTATTTAAAAGTGCCATTTATCAGTCTTTTTACAAATGGAACCTTACCACTAATAGTTGCTTTGCAAGCTTTACGAATTACAGGAGAAGTAATTACCACCCCATATAGCTTTGTTGCTACAACACATGCTTTATGGTGGAACGGTATTAAACCAGTATTTGTAGATATCGATCCTATAACCTGTAACTTGAATCCAGATAAAATAGAAGCAGCTATAACTCCTCGCACAACTGCGATTATGCCTGTTCACGTCTATGGAAATCCATGTGACACAAAACGGATACAAGAAATTGCGGATAAATATGGACTAAAAGTGATTTATGATGCAGCTCACGCATTTGGAGTTGAAATAGATGGGAAATCCATATTAAATGAAGGAGATATGTCTACCCTCAGCTTTCATGCAACTAAGACATACAACACAATAGAAGGAGGTGCATTAGTATGTCGTGATGAAAAGACAAAGCAACGTATTGACTATTTGAAAAATTTTGGTTTCGCTGGAGAAACAACTGTGGTAGCACCTGGAATAAATGGCAAAATGGATGAAGTAAGATCTGCATACGGTTTATTAGGATTAAAACATGTTGATAATGCAATTACTGCCCGTAAAACAGTTGCTCAAAAATATAGAGAAGCTCTTAAAGATATAGCTGGTATTTATTTTCTAGAAGACATAACAGGTGTTAAACACAATTATTCATATTTCCCAATTTTCGTTATTGAGAAAGAATATGGAATCTCTCGCGACAAGTTATATAACACCATGAAAGAAAACAATATATTGGGTAGAAGATACTTTTATCCTTTAATAAGTACTTTTTCGACATACAAAGGATTGGATTCTTCTAGACCAGATAATTTGCCATTTGCAACAAAAATTGCAGACAATGTCATTTGTTTACCAATGCATCACGAATTAAGCAATTGTGATGTAGAACGAGTCATTAATACAATCAGAAGATAGGTATGAAATTAGGAATAATGCAGCCATATTTTCTGCCATATATTGGATATTTCCAATTAATTAAAGCCGTTGATAAATATGTTATTTATGATGATGTAAACTACATCAAAGGAGGTTGGATCAACAGAAACAACTTATTAATTAGTGGAGAAAAAAAACTATTTACAATTACACTAAAAGGAGCAAGTCCGAACAAATTTATAAACGAAATAGAAATTGGAGATGACTTCCGGAAATTTTTAAAAACGGTACAAACCAACTACATAAAAGCACCATATTATAACAATATAATAGATCTAGTTGAAAAAATTATTTTATTTGAAGATAAATGTTTATCTGAATTTATTGCGAATAGTATAAAAGAAATTCTTATCTACTTACATATCGACACTCCAATATTTATTTCTTCTCAATTGTCGAAAGATTGTTCACTTAAAGGGAAAGATAAAGTAATTAATATTTGCAAATATTTAGGATCAGATACATATATCAATGCAATTGGAGGACAGGAATTATACGATAAAAACGAGTTTGCCTCTCACGGAATAGACTTGAAATTTTTAAAAACGGAAATAGTTCCTTACAAACAACTAAAAAATGAGTTTACTCCTTACTTGTCTATACTTGATGTTCTAATGTTTAACTCAATTGAAGAAATTAACGATATGTTAGATAAATTTGATCTTTTATAAAATGGAAGCTATAGGTGGATATTTTGAGTTAGAGCTTAAACAGAGTTCACATTACCACTCAGAAGCAATTAAACTGAATACAGCTCGAAATTGTTTTGAGTATATTTTGCGTGCAAAGCAGTATAAAAAAGTATATATGCCATTCTATACCTGTGAAGTTATGCTAGAACCTATTAGGAAGTTAAATATTAAATATGAGTTTTATTCTATTAACGAACAGTTAGATCCAGTTTTTAAAAAAGAATTACAAGCTGATGAAGCTTTTTTATATACTAATTATTTTGGGCTGAAGCAAAAATCAGTAGAAATATTAGCTAAAAAAATTGGCAATAATTTAATTATAGATAATGCACAAGCCTTTTTTGCAAAACCAATAGACGGAATCGATACCTTCTATTCTGCACGTAAATTTTTTGGAGTTGCGGATGGAGCATATCTTTATACTAATACTGTTTTGCCAGACTGTTTTGAACAAGATATATCCTTCAATAGAATGTCTCACTTACTTAAAAGAGTAGACATAGGAGCTGAATTAGCATATGATGATTTTAAGAAAAACGACAATACCTTGGTTAGTCAACCAATAAAATTAATGTCAAAGTTGACTGATAAAATATTATCAGGCATAGACTATGAATATATTAAGCAAATTAGATTGAAAAATTTCATATATTTACATTCAGTATTAAAAAGTAAAAATTTATTACACATTAAGAATATATCGAATTCGGTTCCAATGGTTTATCCATATTATACAGAAAAGGAAAATATACGCCAAAAATTACTAGAAAACAAAATATATACTGCAACATATTGGCCAAATACTTCTGAGTGGTGTAGTGAAAACCAAATTGAAAAGAAATTGGCAAAAATGATTATACCTCTTCCAATAGATCAACGTTTTGAGAAAAAAACAATGGAATTTATTGTTTCAAATATTAAACATTTATAATTATGGAATACGATATTAAATTTAGAGCATTAAAAAAAGGTGACGAAATATTTATTAACGCACTTAGAGAAAATGAAGAAATTGAAGCAAAAATAAGTGGAGTTAAAAGATATGTATCCATTGATCGTGAAGAAAAGTGGGTTAATGATATTATCATGAATGACAATCAATCTACTCTATATTTTGCTGTAACAGAGATGAATTCAGATACTATAATCGGATATACATCTATTTCAGATATCGATTTTAGAAATGGTACATGTTTTTGGAGTGGAATTAAGCTTTCTCCATCAATGTCTGGAAAAGGATATGGATTTCAAATTGCAGTAAAAATTTTAATATATGTTTTCGAGGAATTGAGAATGGTTCGTTGTATTGGGATGTGCCAAGAAGATCATATTGTAGCTATGAAATTGATGCTAAAAGCCGGATATAAAAAAGAAGGATTAATGAGAAAATTTTTATACAGAAACGGTCGACATATAAACGAATGGCTACTAGGTATTACAGACGACGATTATAAAGAATTAAAACAAAAATATCGCCTTTAATATGAAACAATTAGTTAGAAATGTAAAAATATTAGGGACAGGATCTTATGTCCCGGAAACTATATATACAAATGAATATCTTGAATCTATTATTCCTACAAATTCAAAATGGATATATGACAATGTAGGAATTAAAGAACGTCGTATTGCTTCACCAGATCAGGCCACAAGTGATTTAGCTGCAATTGCCGGAAAGCGCGCCATAGAAGATGCTGGACTAATTAAAGAAGATATCGAACTTATTATAGTAGCAACCTCTAGTGCTGACAGGAAAGCGCCTTCGACAGCAGCAATTGTTCAACATAAAATTGGAGCTTCGAATGCTGCAGCATTTGATATAACAGCCGTATGCAGTGGCTTTTTATTTGCTATGTCTGTTGCCAGCCAATATATCGCAAGTGGTGTATACAATAATGTGCTAGTAATTGGAGCCGATACATTTTCAAAAATAACTGATTGGACAAAGAGGGATGCGATTTTCTTTGGAGATGGTGCTGGAGCCGCCGTCGTGAGCTCGGGTAACATTACAGAAGGTTTTTTAGCATACAGATTATATACAGACACAAAGCAAGACATGTATGGTTTCACAATACCTGGTGGAGGATCTGAAATTCCTTTGACACCTGATAATCCCCAGGATAGATACTTTCAAATGAATGGTAAAGCTGTTTTTGCTTCTGCGACCCAAGCTCTTCCTAAAGCAATTAATCAAGTTTTGGAAGATACTGGACTTACCATTGATGATATAGATATGATGATTCCTCACCAACCAAGTATCCGAATTCTACAAAAGACAGCTGAAATCATAGGTTTGCCATTTGAAAAAGTTATGACTAATATGGATAGGTATGCAAATACTTCAGGAGCAACTATACCTATTCTTTTAGATGAAGTCAATAAACTAGGAAAACTTAAAAGAGGAGATATTGTATTATTTGCAGCAGTAGGTAGCGGATGGACCTATGGCGCTTCAATTATTAAATGGGCATAAAGTATGATTATTATTACTGGAGCATCTAAAGGAATAGGTCGTTACTTGTTTAAGCAGTTCAAGAATGATGGTTTCGAAGTACACGGAACTTACAACTCAACAAATATTGATTTGGAAAATGATTTAAATGATTATTCTAAAGTTGATGTATCTGATTATTCATCGGTGGTAAAATGGGTAGAATCTATCAAAGATAAATTATCCAATATTACATTATTGAACTGTGCTGGTATTTCATATAATTCATTTGCTCATAAAGCGGACATAGAGAAATGGGAGAAGGTTATTGATGTTAATCTAAAAGGAAGTTTTTTTGTTATTAGAGCATTACTCCCTTATATGCGTGAGAATAATTACGGAAGAATTATAAATTTTTCATCGGTTGTTGCTAAAGTGCCAACTCAAGGTGTAAGTGCTTATGCTGCATCTAAAGCTGGTCTGATTGGCTTAACCAAGTCTCTGGCTATAGAAAATGCATCTAAAGGAATAACCGCAAATGCAATCAACTTGGGATATGTTAATTTAGGAATGGGTGTTAACGATGTCCCTGTAGCATATCAAGAAAAAATGAAAGTTCAAATACCAGCTGGAAGATTCTGCAATCCTGAAGAAATTCACAACACTGTAAAGTTTTTAATAAACACAGAGTATGCGAATGGTACCTCTATTGATATAAACGGAGGTTTAATATAAATATTTCGATTAATTAAAAATAAAGAATTAGTGAAAAGCAACAGTTTTGTTTAATATAGCAATTTAAATAATTCGTACGATTCTTTATTATCAAAAAACATACAATGACTGATCCCATGGTAAGCATTTGTTGTATAACATACAATCAAGAACCTTATATAAGACAATGTATTGAAGGTTTTTTAATGCAAAAAACAACATTTCCTTTTGAAATACTAATTCACGATGATGCATCAACAGATAATACAGCGCATATTATCCGTGAATATGAACATAAATATCCAGATATTATCAAGCCTATTTACCAAACAGAAAATCAATATTCAAAAAGAATAGATATTATACAAACATTTCAATTTCCTAGATCTAAAGGAAAATATATAGCATTTTGTGAAGGAGATGATTATTGGACTAATCCATATAAACTTCAGAAACAAGTTATCTTCTTAGAGTCTCATCAGGAATATGGAATGTGCTATACCGATTTCAATGTTTTATTCCAAGATTCAGGTGAAATTAGGTATGCTTTGATGAAAAATAAACCAAACATTTATCCATCACATTATGAATTAGAAGAATTTGTATATAAACGTGGATATGTTGCACCCCCAACATGGGTTTTTAAAAGAGACTTATTAGAGCAACTTGATTTTAACTTGATATCAGTAGATGGATCCTTTGTATTCTTCACTCATTTTCTAGCGATTAGCAGAGTTAAAGCACTCCCTGATGTGACAGCGACATATAGGACCTTGCGAGAGAGTGCTTCTCACTCATCTGACTATAATAAGATATATAATCGTGAAAAAGAGATTCTTGCAACGCAATATAAGTTAATTGATCATTATCATTTAAATAAAGATTTAAAACAAAAATGTCTATTTAATTACTATAAAAATAATTTGGCACAATTTGTTGGGCATAATAAATCAAACGATATTTCTGATGCAAAACAGGTTATTATAGACCAGTCTCTTAAGGATAAAATTCTTTTTTTGTTAGCAAAATCGTCAATTGGAAGACGATTTGTCTTAAAAGCGAAACGAATAAGAAATTTAAATTAAATGGCTATTTTTACTATTTTAAGCATCCAATTTCCACGTCTTGTCGGTATTCAGTCGCTAGCATTTCTTTACTTGGACACTAAAAATAAGATTATGTACAGCAGTGAAGATTTAGAAAACTATGGTTCCTCTACAAATTGGAGGGCCAACCTAAAAACCTATCCATATAATCGTTCTGTCTTCAGCAGGGTGTTTCTTATCAGGCATTTTACAAATGGTTCTCAAATCGAAAGAAAACAATAGGACCAGTCGAGAAGTTGGCATTGTGATCTTTTTTTATGATGCAGGTAGCCGTAAAGTGTTGACTGATTTCATTGAAGATGCTGATATTGCACCCTTACAATATGATGGTTATAATGTTTATAAATATTTAGATGGCCGTCTGCTTGACGACCCTTTACCCAAAGGTGACCTACTAACTAAGGCTCTCCATTATCTGAAGAACGCATGGACTCCCGTTATGGCTTATCGCAACGACGGTCGGTATTGCATCGATAATTCTATAGCGGAACGTTCGATTCGTACCCTGACGATCGAGCGAAAATTAAATGGCTTTTCGCAGTCATCATGGTGCTAAGACCTCAACAGTTTATCACACCTTTATGGAGACTTGTAAAATGGGCGCACTGTCATTTTACAAATTCTTGAAGAATTATTTAACGGCTTTTATGGAAGGTCGTACAGATTTTGATAATCAGACCCCTGCCATACTGAGAAAAATCAATTAAAAAAAACTAAAATTTAATGGCCTTTATTTGTCTCGAGCGTGAAAACGCCCGGAAAATAAAGACTTTTAAATAACTATCGTAAATTAGCCGCTTACAATAATATGGCTTATTTGCAAGTTAAATCAGAGCGACAGACAAATATTGAACGCTTACTTATAAAAAAAAATATGATTGCGATTCTTCTTGCTACATATAATGGAGATAAATATTTATCTGAACAATTAGATTCAATTATTGCTCAAACATATAAGAATTGGATCTTATATATACATGACGATGGATCTAATGATAAGACAATTGAGATTATTAAAAAATACACAAATAGATATAATAATATAATATATTTAGAAGACGATTTAAAACATATAGGACCTGCAAAAAGTTTTTTCTGGCTGTTAGAAAAAGTAAATTCTGATTATTACTTTTTTGCTGATCAAGATGATGTATGGCTTACAGAAAAAATAGAAATTTCTTTGAAAACAATAAAAAGGAATGAAGATAAATTTGGCAAAATTCCTTTATTAGCTTTTTCTGATTTAACAGTAGTTGATGAACAACTTTGTAATATATCATCTTCTTTATGGGAATATACAAAAATAAGTAATGTTCTTGAAACTAAATTTCTAAAATGCTTAGCTCTTGTCACTGGTTGTACAATTGTTATAAATGCTGCTGGGAAAAAAATTGCGTTAAAATATAAAGACAAAGCAATAATGCACGATTCGTTATTAGCCCTTAGCATTTCGCTTCATGGTAAAGTTATCCCTATACATCAATCATTAATTAAATACAGACAACATTCTTCAAATAGCATTGGAATTAAAAAATATAATCGATCATTAGTTTCAAAATTTTCCAAACTTAAAATCATTTATCAAACTTATAAAGAATATTATCAATTTTCGAATTCAATTGCCTCGATTAATCCAATAAAATTTTTTTTTCTAAGGATTGAAGCTTTTATTAAAGCAAGGCATTAAAGGTCTTTTGCATTTAAAAAATATCATAGTAAAAAAACAAATTAAATGCGTTTAAGTTTTAACAAAAATGAACAGTATTAAAATATTATCTAATGATAATATAAAACAAATTGCATTCAACAGCCTAGTTTTTCTGATGCTTGTTTTTAGTGGAATGTTTTATATTATAAAAATTACCTTAGTTTTTATATTAATTTTTACATTTAAAAAGTTTAGTTTATCTACAAATCAAAAAATAATTTTACTACTTTTTATGGGGTTTGGATTAGTTGGAACGCTTACCGGACTAATTTATTGCAATGATAAACCTTTTTTCTTTTCGTCTTTATATTTAATATGGCCATTTCTTTTTATTTTTATTATTCAACATTTAAAAAATGAATTTGAGTTTAAACAATTCTTTAAAACTATTTATTATTCACATTTATTTATTGTAATATACGATTTACTATATGCATTTAGTACTATATTAGGATTTTCATTTCCACTAATATACAATATAGATTACCCATTTTCGTATTATGAAGAAGTATTAATGTTTAGAATGAATTTTTCGAATTTAAATACAATAATGTGGACTATGCCAACTCTATTTTTGCTATTAATATCAAAATATAATTATGGAATTAAAATAAAATATCAAATTATAACAATGATACTCACTACACTTCTTGTTTTCATAAGTGGCAGAAGAGCATTGATACTAGTATTTTTTATTTTACCTATTATTTCTATATTTTCATATTCAATATTTTCATCTGAATTTAGAATTAAAGTAAAAAAGATATTACCAACAACGGTCATTTGTGTAGTCTGTCTCATAGGTCTAATATATTATATTAATGAAAACCTAATACTCGGATTCTGGGAGACATTTATAAAAGCATTTGATTCAGAAAAAGAACCTACAAAGTTTCAACAGCATTTATCCCTTATGAACAGTTTCAGAGAATCTCCAATTCTGGGAAAAGGGTTTGGTGCTAAATTTCTTGATCCAGTTAGATCCTACTATGATTATGTTTTTGAATTGTCTTACCAATTGAAATTAGCAAATACTGGTTTAATTGGATTTACATTACTTTTTTCTTCATACATAATTTTAATTATTACTTCGGTATTGAAAGCACTAAAAACAAACGATATTATCATGTTTGTATTAACAAATGCTTTTTTTATCATTCTAATTTGTGATGCAACAAATCCAGTATTAACATCTTTCGATAGTTTTTGGCCATTTTATTGCTTACTAGCTAGAAATAATTAATATAACTATCAATAATTAACATTTAAATGGATTTACAAATAAATAATATCTCAATAATTATAGTTTTATATAAGCCTATAGATTTTAACTTAGACAAGACAATCAACGCGACTCTGCTTTCAAATAAACATAAGTTAGTTATAGTTGATAACACACCAAATCAAAATTTGAAAATAGAGAATTCTGAGCAAATAATTTATATACCATTGTTAGAAAACAAAGGTATCGCAGAAGCACAAAACATAGGTATTAATCTATCTATCAACATTGGAGCTGATTATATAGTTTTTTTTGATCAAGATAGTTTAATACCGCCTAATTACATTACTAATATATTAGACTGTTTTTTAATCATAAAAAAAAAGTATCCAAATTTAGCAACGATTGGGCCCAGAATAATTGACAAAAACAACAAATTAGAAAATAGATCTAGATTAAGAAAATCATCTGCCATAAAAGATTTCTTAATCTGTGGCCAAATCATAAGTTCTGGATCAATAATACCTACTGAAATAATTAATAAAGTTGGTTTAATGAAATCTGACTTATTTATTGACTATGTTGATTTAGAATGGTGTTGGCGAGCAAAATCACTTGGATATATCTGTGGTCAAACTACATTTATCTACATGGATCATAAAATTGGTAGTCATGAATTAAAAATTGGAAAATATACGATTGGTGTATCCGCGATTCCAAGGTACTATTATATATATAGAAACTACATAAAACTTATGTTTATAAATTACGTACCAATCAGATGGAAAATATCTCATGGAGTTAGGCTATTTTTTAGAATTTTCTATTTCCCTATTATTTTAGATAATGGGCGTGAGGTTCTTAAAAATATGATAAGAGGTATTAGAGATGGTATTTTTAATAAAAAATAGGATGATATCAGTTTGTATTGCAACTTTCAATGGTGAAAAATATATTGAAAAGCAAATTAAAAGTATACTTTCTCAATTAAAAGAGGATGATGAAATTATTATTTCAGATGATTACTCTACAGACAATACTTTGGAAATAATAAAGAATTTTTCTGATAAAAGAATAAAAATATTTCTGAATCCAAACACAAAAGGATATACAAGCAATTTTGAAAATTCATTAGCTCACGCAAAAGGAGAAATAATTTTTTTATCTGATCAAGATGATATTTGGGAAAATAATAAAGTAGAAAAGAATATTGATTATTTATATAAATATGATCTGGTTATATCTGATGCCAAAATTATTGATGATCAGGGGGAAATAATAAATGATTCATATTATAAAGTTAGAAAGGCTACAAAATCAATTGGGTTAAATATTATTCGCTTCTCTGGTTTAGGTTGCTGTATGTGTTTTAATAAAAAAATATTAAAGAAAGCATTACCATTTCCTACAAATCATCATTTGGCAACTCACGACAATTGGTTATTTTTAATCGGAGCTTTATACTACAAAGCAGAATTTATCCCTGACAAACTTGTATTATATAGAAGGCATAATTCAAATGCATCAAATGGAGGATTCAAGCAAAAAACAAACTTGGTATTTATGATTAAATATAGAATATACTTGTTTAATAATCTATTAAAACGAATTTTGTAAATGAAAAGACTTTCAAATCTAAAATATAATAAATCTGTAAGAGATTTTTATAATTTAACTAAGGAAATATATATAAAATTTAAATACTATGATACGACTTATCATAAAGGAGACTTTTGTGTCATTTTTAATATTGATGGTCGTTTAAAACATGGAGGGTTGGCAGATCGTATTTCTGGTATTTTGTGCTGTTATGCAATGTGTAAAATAAAAGAAATTCCATTTTACATAAACTTCTATAGTCCATTTTTATTGAGTGATTTTTTAGATACAAACCTTTATAATTGGAAAATCGATAAAGATAAAATTTCTTATAATATTATCCATACAAAAGTTCGCATTGAACTTGGAAATTATTATTGGTATAAAAATTTTAAGATTAGTAAACAAACTCACTTTTACTCAAACTTTAAAATCCTTCATTTAATTAATAAACATTATTCTTGTTCATATAGCTACAGTCAACTTTACAATGAACTATTTACTCCAACACAACGCATATTGGAAATTACAAATAATTTAAAAAACAAAATTGATAATGAGTACTTATCTGTATGCATTAGATTTCAATCATTATTAGGAGACTTTAAAGAAAAAAATTTCCCAATATTAAACAACGAAGAGAAAAATATATTAATAATAAAATGCATAAATAAAATATTAGAATTAAGAGAGCGCTACGAGAATTTAGAAATATTAGTTACTTCTGATTCATACACTTTCTTAAATGAAATTTCAAAATATAAACACATACATATTATTTCTGGTAAAGTTGTACATATGGATTATGTTGCCGATGCAACTGACAAAACTTACGAAAAATCATTTGTTGATTTTTACATGTTGGGAGGAGGTATTAAGATTATCAATATTTGTGGAGATAAATTACGTCAGTCTGGATTTCCAGAATTAGCCTCTTTATGTTTTGGTAAAGAATTAGAAATTTGTAATATATAATGCAATATATGATTAAGTCATTTTTGACAATATACATAGTACAGCCACATAATACAATTCACTTGCGACACATTAATCCGTAATTTATTATAAAAAAAACTAATTTAAAGTTTATCTTTATAAAAAGTATATGAAAATATCCATAATAACTGTATCCTATAATAGTTCAAGAACAATAAGGGATACAATAGAATCTCTTTTGATTCAAACATATAAAAATATTGAATATATAATTGTTGATGGCTTATCAACAGATAATACAGTCAATATTATTAAGGAATACGAATCACAATTTAATGAAATGCTACGCTGGGTTAGTGAAAAAGATAATGGATTATATGATGCTATGAATAAAGGTTTTAGAATGGCTACAGGTGATGTTATCGGAATTATAAACTCAGATGATTTGTTCTCAGATTCACAAGCTATTGAAAAAGTAGTCAACTGTTTTAAGACAAACGATCCGGTTGATTGTGTATTTGCGGATCTTTATTATGTGGCTCAAAACGATATTTCTAAAATTGTTCGTTACTGGCAAACTGGAAAGAAAAGTTCTTTTGCTAAAGGTTGGCATCCCGCTCATCCTACTTTATATGTTAAGAAAAAAGTTTATGATAGGTACGGCTTATTTGACCTTAATTATAAACTAGCTGCTGATTTTGAATTGATGCTTCGACTTGTTGAGAAAGATAAAATTTCAATGGTCTATTTGCCTGAACCTCTAGTTAAAATGAGATTGGGTGGTGTAACAAGTAAAAATCTGACAAATATTAGGAAAGGAAATATTGAATGTATTCATGCATTTAAAAAGAATGGCATTAAAGTAAGTTGGCTGTATCCTTTTTATCGTTTACTTCCTAAATTGAAACAATACTTCACACGCTATGCAAAATAATAGTCTTTTACTAACTGGTGCCTCCGGATTTCTAGGAATTAATGCTATGCCATTGGTTTCAACCAGATATAAAGTTAGAACCATGGGGCTAATCAAGGATGATAATTACCATGTGAATCTGTCAAAGAAGATTCCGGAATTAAAAGAAAGAAATACTGTTGTTTTACATGCTGCGGGAAAGGCGCATTCTGTCCCAAGGACAGAGGCAGAAGAAAAGGCGTTTTTTGATGTAAACCTGCAGGGGACAAAGAACCTATGTGCTGCACTCGAAAAGGTTGGAGTTCCTGATTCATTTATTTTCATAAGTACTGTAGCTGTATATGGGCTTGAATACGGAGAGTTAATTACAGAAAACCATCCATTAAATGGGAATACACCATACGCTCTTAGCAAGATTCAGGCAGAGGAGTTTCTTACAGACTGGAGCTATAAGCATGGGGTAAAGTTGAGTATAATACGTCCTTCCCTCATTGCAGGACCAAATCCTCCGGGAAACCTGGGGGCCATGATTAATGGAATTAAAACAGGTAAATACTTAAGTATATCCGGGGGTAAAGCCAGAAAGAGTGTGTTGATGGTTCAGGATATTGCTAATTTAGTTCCTTTACTAGCCGAAAAGGGAGGGACTTACAATGTGTGTGATTCCGAACAACCTTCATTCCGTGATTTAGAAAAACTGATTGCATTGCAGCTTGGAAAATCGCAACCGCTGTCAATTCCCTACAGCTTCGCCAAACTATTGGCCCGCATAGGTGATTTACTGGGCAACCGTGCTCCCATCAATACCCCGAAGCTTGATAAAATAACAAGGTCACTCACTTTCTCCAATGAAAAGGCCCGCAAAGAATTGGGTTGGGAACCTTTAAACGTATTGGAGAATTTCAAGATAAAATAAAACCACTTACATAAGACTTTAAATTTACACTTGTATGGAAAAACAAAAGGTTACCATTCATCTATCAAAAAGCACCGATGCAAGCGTTTATCCGGTGAATCAGATGATTTTCGGGGAAGAGTTTACAACTATCTGCGAGATGATTAACGAAAATATCAAGTTTGCGGAAACACAATCTGAAAATCAGAATAGTTTTGAGAGAAAGAATAATGCTTTGTCTGTTTTTGGTAGCAGAGGGTGTGGTAAAACATCCTTTTTGATGGGCATTAAGAAGAAATACAGTGATAATAAAGAAGTTGAAGTTCTTGATATATTGGATCCAACTTTAATTGAAGAGAAAGGTCATGTTTTTTTATCTATTCTTTCACTGATAAAAGATAAAGCGGAAAAGCGACTTGATAGCCTACAGAAAGATCCATCCTGGTTTTCTGATTGTGGAATTAAGCAAGAATGGAATACTAAGCTGGAAAAATTGGCGACAGCAATCCCTTCGCTGGATCATGTAGGAAAATCACTTGAGGAAGATAACTGGCAAGATCCTCAATATATAATGAAAAAAGGACTTAAGGATGTTTCTGCTTCTTGTACACTGGAATCCGACTTCCATGATTTTGTTCGTTTTTCTTTGGAGTATATCTTAAAAAAGAAGGTTTTTCTGCTTTTGCTTGATGATATTGATATCGATTTTCAGAAGGGATGGCCTGTACTGGAAACATTACGCAAATATCTTACATTTCCTGAAATTATTGTGGTTATTAGTGGTGACGAAAGACTTTTTAACAAAGCGGTAAGAAAGAAACAGTGGTCTAACTTTGGGAAGGCTTTACTAATAAATGAAGGCGAATGGCTTAATAAAATGGGTGAACTAAATGATTTGGTTACCGAAATGGAGGGTCAGTATCTTCAAAAGATTTTAAAACCGCAATTGAATACCTCTTTGATGTCGTTGTCTGAAATTCTCCAGCAAAACAAGAAAAGACTTGAGCAAATCATAATAAATTCAGGGAAAGATGATGGAAGAGAAGTGGAGGTTTATAATACAAATATATTGAAGGTATATAATATTATCCTGTCAAATATTGGGATTAGAAACAGTTTTCAACAAGAACCGTACCTATTATTTCTTCTTTCCACACCATTCCGTTCGCAGATCCAGTTTCTTATTGGTAGTTTAAAATTACAAAGTAATGACTGGAATATTCATAAGAATGGAGCGTTCGTTTTTGATGTATTCAATAATCACTTGCAGGAAATGCAGATCAATTATAGATTACTGCAACATAATATTCATTTTTTCAATTCAACGATTTTAAAATTTCTAATACGAGATCAAATTCTGTCGAATTCGTACCAGCTTCAGCCAAATACGGATGATGATAGTCTTAATGCATGTCTTACAGCTTTCACTTTTGTATTCTGCAAGCAAACCAAATCTCACCCGGGAATAGTATTCAATTATTTGATCAAAATCGGTTATATACGAAACCTACTTAACGGTATTAATTATAAAAATCCTATCGGAAATAAATCAAACGCCACACTCTATAATATAGAGAACCTGTGTGAAATGGCTGGTGTTTACACAGACAAAACGCTTAGAGACACGGTTGGTATAATCAGTTCTTATATTTACTCCACACAAACGAATCCAAAGGATACCGGTATTTTCTATCTACAAGGTCTTTCTTTAACAGGAAAAGGTTCTATCGAAGAAAACAATGGAAAGTTGGATTTCGAATTAAAAAAGGAATCTGAAGCAAAAAGGGTTTTAGCCTATATTTCCGCAGGTATGGCACAGACGGAACGCAAACAAGAGCGTACAGTTTTTTATTCCATTTACATGCTACTCTCCTCCATTGGTGAGATTTTGCGACAGTATCAGAGTCTTTTTTCAGATTTAAGCAAGCCGCAACAATTGATTGAGATGAAAAGAGCACTTTCGGAATTGTCACAGATTAATAGCTATATAGCTCCCGATTTTAAAAATAATTTAGAAGGTGATAGTAGTAGTATTGATACAATAATGGATGTCGATGTCAATGATAGTCCTGAAGAAACATCTTTTGATAAATTAGCAGAAGATGTTATTAACTGGTGTAATGAAACCATTGAAAAATCAAATTATGTCCCGCCTCACTTGGTTGGAAAGATATCAACGAGGTTGTTTTATGCCCTTTCATCTATTAAATTGAATGATGATTGTTTAGGTAATGCATTTCACAGGGCAATAATCATCTTATTAAATTCTATTTTTGTGGAAGAGGTTTCCGAAAATATACCGGATAGAATTATGTTGAGAAATAATCCGTCAGAAACGGATAATGTATTTGAAGAAAATCTCCTGAAGTTAAGAGATGGAGAATCCAAAGAATTCAATATTGAACATCTAACTAAGCTTCCATTCTTTTCGATGGCAATAAATTGTCCTTTAATTAAAGCATTTATCAACAGAGAAGCTTTATTGAAAGAAAGAGGTAATAGGAATCTTCCAAAAGAAGAATTGGATAAAATTCTATTAAAAATTTTGAAAGAGCCATTGGATTACAATGTTTATAAAGCTCTTTGCCGAGTTACAATAAAAGGGGTGAAGAAAGGAAAAGGAAATGTGCCTTCTACTATTAAAAAATTCTCTGCAGCAAAAAAAACACTTCCCACAACCGTTTTACATCTTAAAACCGATGGCATTGAGTGGTCTGTTTTTAATAATATTCCAGAGGCAATTGCAAAACTTAAAGAGGATGAATATACCAAGGTAACCACAAAATCCGTAACTAATTTTATTGAATCCATTAATAACATTAATGATCTGACTGAAATTAGTCCAGAAGAAAAAGCATATATTATCGCATGGAAAGGAGGGAGATAAAATTTCTTTTACAGGATACGCTTTCATTAATATCGTACAGTAAAGGGAAATCCAACTCTGTTGAAGACATTAAGAGAAGAATGATGCTTCTGGGACGGCAAACAAATCCGACATGGACTGACCATCATTATCTGTTGCAGCAAGAGTTTACATTCGAAAACTATCCGGATCATGTTCTTTTGCCAGAATTCCTATGTAGAGTAGTCTCGCAATTATCTGATGATTATCTGGAACTTCGTGAAGATAAAGTGTATGTTTGTCAGGAAAAGCAAGTAGACTGGCAACAGCTTATCTGTTCTTTTTCTCCGCTTTTGCTAGTTGCAGATTGTTTACGAAAAAAACAGAATTTCGATATTAATCGGGAAAATGAGGTGGTTGATTTCTACAGAAAACAGTTGTATCCCAACTGTTGTTATACGGCATTAGTTCCGACTTATGTTCCGGAATTGGAATATTGGGTTAAGGAAAAGAAAGGACTGCATGATTTACATATACATCTTAACGGTACTGTAGAAGCGGATCAGGTCTGGCTTAACCTGATTGGTAATCCTTATATAAATTACCAGTATATTGAAAAGGTGTACAAGAATGACAAAATGGTGAAAGAGCATTTTGAGAGTGAATGCAATGGATTAACTCCTTTTGATTTGTATAAGTATTTCAAAATAGCTCATCGTATCCGTACGTTACTTTTTGCTTATATATACCACACAGAAAACAGTGAAGCCTGCAAATTGATTACAGAAAACCGATCACCAATTCATCTGGCATTGGATATTGAATCGAAGGATTGCTTTTCCAAAACAGGTCATCCATTTGCAAAGTTAGTTGGTCGGGATGCCAATGAGCCTTTGGGTTTGATGCCGGTTGAAGCATTGATGTATGTATTGGTTTTGAAATATTGTGCCCGTAATCCCGACAAAGAGATTGTGGGACAGCTATTTCATTTCTATTTGCTAATTTTGGGACTGGCCAATAGGTTGCTTGTTCAGCAACCGCATCAGTTTGGATTCAGGGAGTTCCAAAAAATCACAAAAAACAATATACGTCAAAACGCTGAAGCTGTTTACAAAACCCGTTTTTTTCAGTTGAGCGGCAATCATACGACCAATATTGCCTTTATTGAAGGGCGCTTTTCTCCCCAAAAAACAGAAAATGAAAATGCAAAACAGTTGTCTCTGATTGCAAATGGATGGAATTCATTCCAAAGTAAATCGACAAACAAAGGAAAGCTATGTCTTACCGCTCATTTTATAAAAAAAGAGGATAAAGAGAATAATGAATCTTTTGTAAGGCACAGTTCTTTGAGAAAGGAACTAAACCAAAAAGCATCTGTATTGGCTTATATGAAAAATTCATCTTTGCCTAATATAAATTTACTTGCCGGGATTGATGCTGCATCCAGCGAATTTGACGCACCCCCGGAGGTATTCGCTCCGGCTTATCGGATGCTCAGACATGCAGGATTTAAGCATTTCACATTCCATGCGGGAGAGGATTTTTATCATATTATAGGAGGATTGAGAGCTGTTTATGAAGCAATCGAATTCTTAGATTTATCCTATGGAGACCGTATCGGACATAGCGTAGCAACAGGAACAAATGCGGATTGTTGGTTAGCACATGTTGGTTCTAAAATACTTATCAGGAAGGGTGATTATATGAGTGATCTTATCTTTGCATACAAAATGATTACCAACAAAGAGAGACCAATTAATGTGTTGATGCCTTTGGCCCCAATAATCTCGAATCGTATTCAAGAGCTATCTGACGACATATTTCAGGAAGACTTTACAATGAGTTCACAGTTAGCAGCATGGGAAATGCGGAAGCTGTGTCCTTTCGTTTTATTCTCTTTATTTAAAAATAAATGTGTTGATTCTTTCAAAACTCCGTTTATGGCAACTCTTGATGATGCAAAAGAAAGTGATTTATATAATGAAGAAGAGTCTTGTATGATTAAAGAGATTGTGGATAAATCCAATAAACAATCGATCAAGCTTTTGCAATTATACCATTCTTGTGATTTTAAAAAGAATTACAATAAAATAATAGAAATTGATTCCCAAGAGATATTTGATGCAAAAGCCATTCAATTGTTACAGCTTGCTGTTCTGGAACTGATGCATCGCAAAGAGATTGTGATAGAGACATTACCCACAAGCAATTTACGTATCGGATTCTATAGTGAGTATGGTTTTTATCATTTATGGAACTGGAAGAAATGGGAAGATGAGGGGTATTGTATCCCTCCTATTGTAATGGGTACGGATGATGCCGGTATATTTGCTACAAACATATATAACGAATATGCAAATGTATATTGCCACCTTGTACATGAATGCAAAATGTCACACAACAAAGCAATCGACATTTTATTAAAAATGGACAAAAATGCAGAAATATACCGCTTCGAATAAAGTAAGCGGTCAATATTTAAGTGTCTAATTTTCACGTCTTGTCGATAATCAGTTGTTAGCATGCCACAAGTTGCCCCAGTTGATAGAGTTATAGGCAAGTTTTAAAGCGTAGTGACTGTCTAATAATTGGTGTGAATACTTGTGTATTGATACAAAAATTGAGAACTTTGTCGCTTTCAAAAAATAGAAGAAAAACAACTAAAATAATTATGCGTAAATTTATTACATTAATCCTTTGCTTTTTCGTTTGCTCGGGCGTGGTATTTGCCCAAAGTATGACGGACGACCAGGTAATTCAGTATGTAAAACAAGGACAGGCTGCCGGAAAGAGCCAGAACCAGATGGCCATCGAGCTCAAATCGAAAGGGGTGACTACTCAACAGGTGGAGCGTATCAAAAATAAATACGAAGCGAGCCAGGGGGGGGCTACAGAAAATGTATCGGCGGCTTCCATTTCCCGAAACCGGTCTACTAATCCAACCAATGAGCTTACGCCGGGTTCCATGGATCAGGTTCAATCGGAAACGGGCGATCCTGCTGCAATGTACGCAAACCAGGATACGCTTCCAAAGGTTTTTGGACGGGATGTGTTTACAAACAGGAATCTGTCGTTCGAGCCGAACAGCAACATGGCTACGCCGGCAAACTATCAGCTGGGGCCCGGCGATCAGGTAATTATCGACATCTGGGGGGCTTCGCAGAATACATTCAGCGAAACGATTTCGCCGGACGGCAATATTAATGTGAAGAACCTGGGGCCTGTGTACCTGAACGGACTTACCGTAAACGAGGCAAATATCTATGTGCAACGGAAATTTAACAGTATTTACTCCGGGGTGCTGGGGGGTACTACTTCCAATATAAAACTTACTCTTGGCCAGATTCGTTCCATTCAGATTAATATCATGGGGGAAGTGTCGGTACCGGGTACCTACACGCTGTCTGCTTTTTCATCGGTTTTCCATGCGTTGTACCGTGCGGGGGGGGTAAACCCGATCGGTAGCCTCCGGAACGTGAAGGTGATGCGGGGTGGTAAACTGATGGCATCGCTGGATGTGTATGATTATATTCTGAAGGGTAAATTTAATGATGATATCCGCCTGATGGAGGGGGATGTTCTTATTGTACCTCCTTACGATTGCCTGGTGGATATTTCGGGTAACGTAAAGCGCCCTATGTTCTACGAAATGAAAACGGGCGAGAACGCGGCTACTTTGCTGCACTATGCCGGGGGCTTTACGGGCGATGCTTACAGTAAAACGTTGCGTTTGATGCGCAAGAGCGGAAGAGAGCATCAGATATTCAATATTGATGAGAAGGATTTTGCCTCGTTTAAGCTGACGGACGGTGATGTGGTTACCGTGGGTGCAGTGCTGGACAGGTTTGAAAATCGGGTGGAGATTAAAGGAGCTGTGTACCGGGAAGGGTTGTACGAGTTAAGCGCCGGGGTTAGCAGTGTGAAAACGCTGATTGAAAAGGCGGAAGGTATAACAGGGGATGCTTTTATGAACCGCGCCGAACTGCGCCGCCAGCACGAGGACCTTACGCTGGAGATTATACCCATCGACCTGAAGGGTGTATTGAATAGTACTGCTGCGGATGTGCCGCTCCGGAAAAATGATATTCTTTATATTCCCAGCATCCACGATTTGCAGGAAGCCGGTGTGCTTACCATACATGGGGAGGTGGCACGACCCGGAGTTTTTCCTTTTGCTAAGAATACCACCCTGGAAGATCTGGTGGTACAGGCAGGCGGCTTGATGGAATCGGCTTCGACGGTGCGGGTAAATATTTCGCGCCGGTTAAAGGATCCCAAAAGTATGAAGGTAAGCCGCGAAGTGGGTCAGACTTTCACCTTTTCGCTGAAAGACGGCTTTGTGGTGGATGGAACGCCCGGCTTTGTGCTGGAGCCTTTCGACGAGGTGTATGTACGCCGAAGCCCGGGATACCAGGCTCAGCAAAACGTATCGGTTGTTGGCGAAGTGGTTTTTGGCGGAAGGCATGCGATAACGGTTAAAAATGAACGGTTAAGCGACCTGATACACAAGGCGGGGGGTCTTACTCCTGAGGCGTATCCCCAAGGAGCGCGTCTGCTTAGGCGTATGACACCCGAAGAAATAGCACGGCAGGAAAAAACGCTTCAGATTGCCACAAAAGGCGCTGGCAAGGATTCCATCGATGTAAACAAGCTGGATATGGACAGTATTTATCCCGTGGGAATCAATTTGGAAAGAGCATTGGCTAATCCGGGGTCGGATTACGATCTAGTATTACGCGAGGACGACCGGTTGGTTGTTCCGCAGTATGTAAATACGGTGAAAATAAATGGTACGGTAATGTTTCCCAACACTGTACTCTACGAGAAGGGTGAAAGGCTGAGTCATTACATTAATCAGGCAGGCGGGTACGGACAACGGGCACAGAAAAACAAGGTGTATGTGGTGTACATGAATGGTACGGTGGCTCGCGTAAAAGGGGGATCCAGCAAAGCGATACAGCCTGGATGCGAGATTATTGTGCCGGAAAAACCGGAAAAGAAAGGCATGTCGCTGGGCGAAATTATCGGACTTAGTTCGTCTATCGCTTCCCTGGGTGCTATTGTTGCTACCCTTGTTACACTTACCAAATAAAACCGAAACGTATTTTTATGAACGAAATAGAAAACCAACCTGTTGCTTCGCGAACTGAGGAGGAACAGGAAATTGATTTACTGGAACTTGCCCAAAAGGTATGGGCCGGAAGAAAACTTATTTTCAAGGCTTGTGGCGCCGCAGTGGTACTGGGGCTGGTGGTTGCCTTTAGCATTCCTAAAGAATATACAACTTCGGTAACGTTGGCGCCGGAAGTAGGCGGAAAGAGTGGAGCGGGGAATCTGGGTGCACTTGCCAGTATGGCGGGTATCAATATTGGATCGGGTTCGGGTGAAGAGGCGCTATCGCCGGACCTTTACCCGGATATTGTGAAGTCTACCCCTTTTTTGCTGGATTTGTTTCCGGTTAAGGTGGCGTCTCTTGATAGTGGCAAGCCTTTGCCTTTGTACGACTATATGGACAAGCACCAGCGTGCCCCCTGGTGGGGTATGGTAACCGCCGCTCCGTTCAAAGCGTTGGGCTGGGTGGTGTCGCTGGTTAAGGATAAACCGGAGGTAACTGCGGAAACGAAACCAGATCCGTTCCGGCTAACTACGGAGCAGGCCAAAATTACTAAAGCGATAAGTGATCGTATTGTTACGAGCGTGGATAAAAAGAGTGGGGTAATATCGCTAAGTGTGACCATGCAGGATCCGTTGGTTTCGGCGGTACTTACCGACAAAGTAATGCAAAACCTGCAGAGTTATATTACGGAATACCGTACCAACAAGGCCAAACGCGATCTTGTATATACAGAGAAACTGTACAAGGAGGCTCAACAGGATTACTATTCTGCTCAACAAAAGTATGCCAGCTTTGCGGACTCCAATCTGGACATTGTACTTACAGGGTATCGCACCCGGTTGGAACGTTTGCAGAACGAAGCAACGCTTGCCTACGGTTTGTATAATCAGATTTCCCAGCAGTTGCAACTTGCCAAAGCCAAGGTGCAGGAGGTTACTCCGGTTTATACGGTGGTGCAACCGGCTTCGGTTCCCCTGCAACCCGAATCGCCTAAAAAACCGATGATTCTGATCGGGTTTATTTTCCTTGCCTTTGTGGGTAGCGTGGGTTGGATTCTGTTTATTAAAGACCTTATGAAACAATTCCGGAATAACAAGAACGTTGTTATTTCGAAACATTGAACGGAGATATTACCCTATTATAGAATTACCCTGACTTTGCTATATGCAGAGTTAGGGTATTATTTTTCCTATAACATGTTTAATAACATTCTGTGAATAATATAAATAAATAACCATGATCATCAAAGAATTAATAGCTACATTTGAGCATTCAATTATGAAAACTATGAAAACCACATCTTTAAAATATAAAACAGAAATAGAACAGCTTATTCTAAAAGGAGCTACACTCCCCGGTCTAAACGTAATCGAAAACAAACTTGCATACAGATATGTTTTCAAAGAACCACACAACAATAACCATAAGCCTATTTATATTCAGAATCCAAAACGAATAATTACAGATTCAGACAAAAGCAGAATAGAAACTTCAGGATATGCGCTTTCTTGTTTTGAAGATGAGAATCAGGCTGTAAAAAAATTTGAAGATTTAAAGATAAATAGCAAAAATATTGGACTCTTAATAGGTGATTCTCTTGCTTCAGGATTACTTTGTATAGATGATGGATTAATAACAAAATCAAATGATAAGAGCCACTTTGATTTATATGAATTTAGCGAATGTGATTTATCTTCCAAGTTTACCGTTAAAAAACAATTAATATGAAGACTATAGAAGGTTTCAACATAAAATTCAATTTTGGAAAACTTATTAAGGTTTCTGATTTGATATATTTTGATGGTCCTTTATTGTCTCATTGCATGAGCTGTAAAGGCGAAAACTATTTATTCTATTGGGTAGATATAGATGAAACATTTAACAGATGGCTCGTTTTAAGAACAGATATTCTTACTATTCAGCAATATCTGGATAAAAAAATTACTCTACACTCTGTTTTATCAAATCCAAATGATGGGTTTCTTTATATGGTGGATATTGATTCGGATGCCGTATATCACAACACTAAAGCAATCCAAGTGAATGATTTACCGGAGGATTATCTGCCGGAACTAAATTCTTATTATACCTTTGAGCCGAATGATGATATTGATTTATCGGGAATTTCGCAAAAATATTCGTCTGGAATCCTTGAATTACATATAGGTGGAAGGGATGTAAAATACGGAAGTATTCCTTTGAATAAGTTTGCACCCATTATTCCTAAAATTGAAGATATCAGGAAAGCTATTTCTTCAAAATATATCAAACGAATTAAACGTTCTGTCTCAGGGAATGAAAAAGATAAAAACAAAAGTATAACCAGAGAATTGGATCTAGATACACAATATGAATTCGTGTATTCTATGGCTGGATCAATAAGGATAATTTTGAAACCTCTAAATACACAGATTTCGTTTATAAGAACGTATGCTGATGATTTTGCTGAAGAAATCATAAAACTATTTGAGTCTGGATATAATAAAGAAGATATAACTCGTTTTTCAAATGCTTACGACAAGAATATTATCAAGAAGTATAATGATTTTATTTATTTCTTAAATTCTGAAAAATTATCTTTTGGTCTTAAATGGTGTAACGTAAATTCAAATACTTCGATTCACAAAAAAATTGAATTTAAAGATACTGAAAAGATTTTAGCGAATCTGTCTGATTTTGAATTTAACAACAAAGAAGAAATCGTTATAAATGGTCACTTCTATTCTTTAAACATAAAAACAGGAAATTATTCTTTTGAATCATCGGAAGGTGATGATTTTAAATCTTCAGGCTTTTTTGATAAAACAAGAAAACTGTTGGCTCAAACAATTTCATTTAATAAAACCTATCAAGTTGTTATTGAACGAAAATCGGCAGAACAAATAGGCGGTAAAGAAAAAAGAGTAGATACAATAGTATTATTTAATGAAGTTAACGAAGAATAATGAGCAAAGATTATTATCTAATTTGCAGTTTATTTGTGATTTAACTATATCTTTGCATTGAATTAAAATAAAATTAAAATGAAGACTTCTGACCAGATATCAAAAATTAAAGCAACGTTGCTTTATATTCTGAATCATTTTCCACAAGGAGTTGATTACATAAAATTATTCAAGATCTTATATTTTGCTCAGCAGGATCATCTGGTAAAGTATGCGAGACCAATTGTTGAGGATTCTTTTTGTGCTCTTAAACATGGGCCTGTTCCTTCTTTTACATATAAGGCTTTACAATATGCCGAAGGTAAGTTTTCTATAACAGAGGATATTAATAACTTTCTGATGGGCATAGAAGTTACAAGAACTTCGGATAAAATAAATGTAAAAGCCTCAATAACTTCAGATTTAGACGAACTATCTATTTCCAACAGGAAGTGCCTGGATACTTCTATTGCAAAAAATAAAGATATTAATTCGTACGATTTATCTGATTTATCGCATAACGATGCATGGGAAGAGGCATATTCTCGCGCCCAGGATGATCCGGAAAAAAACAAAATGACTCTTCTCGACATCGCAAAATCCGGGCATGCAAACAAAGAAATGTTGGATATCATTCGCGAACACCAATTAATAAAAAGATCTTATTTGGCGTGAAAAAGAAGTTGGATTGGAAAGAAACCTTAGGATTATTTATAGAAAAAGTCAAGAACGCCGAAAAAGTTACCGATGAATCTCTCTCTATTGGTACTATTCTTTATATGACCATGGATGCATCCGATGGATTAATTCTAAAAAATGGTTATAAGACCAGAAACAAATTTTTTATCATAATAGGTTTTACCTCCGAGGGCAATGCAATAGGGTCTTTATTGATTAATAGTAATATTGATAAAACGAAATTACCATTGGAATACTTTAGCTGCCAATACCCAATTAAACAAGAAAACTACAATGAAATTCTCGACTACAATAGTTATATTGACTGTAGTGAAATATTTGAGTTTACGAAGGACCGAATTAAAATGAATGGTTGTATTAAAGGACATTTAACGTCTGAAGATTTAACCCTGATAATTGGTTTTCTAAAAGAAACAGAAACTCTTTCAATAAAAGAAAAAAGAAAATATTCTATTATTTCATAAATCCGGACACATCGAAATTGGTCCAATTGTTAAGTTGAATAGTTTTAAAATAAAGGCATGATTTACGTTTATATAGCATTTTTGTTGTTTTTGCTGGAGCTGGCTTACTTCCAGGTGGCGCGCAAACTGAATATCGTGGATAAGCCCAACGGGCGGAGCTCGCACAAGACAATTACCTTGCGGGGCGGGGGGATTATATTTTACCTGGGTGCATTGGTGTATATCTTGTTCTTTGGGTTGAACGATCCCTGGTTTCGTGTGGGTCTTACCTTGATTGCCGGTATTAGCCTGGTGGATGATGTGCATCCGGTATCGCGCAGGGTGCGGTTGTTGTTTCATTTCGCTGCAATGGCGATGTTGTTTGCCCAGTGGGAATTGTTTGGCAGTTTCCCGTGGTGGTATATGCCGGTTGCCCTGGTATTTTGCACGGGGATTATCAACGCGTACAATTTTATGGATGGAATAAACGGTATTACCGGGGGGTATAGTCTGGTGGTGATGGGGATGCTGGCGTATGTGAATCATTTTGTGCAGCCTTTTATGGACGCAGATTTTCTGTATGTAAGTATCATCTCGGTGCTGGTGTTCAATTTCTTTAATTTTCGTACCCGGGCGCGATGTTTTGCAGGTGATGTGGGTTCGGTGAGTATGGCGTTCATGGTATTGTATGCATTGGGTACCCTGATTCTGAAAACGGGCGACTTAAGTTATATTGTGTTCCTGGCTGTGTATGGGGTGGATAGTATTCTTACCATTATTCACCGCTTGCTATTGCACGAGAATATTTTCGCGCCGCACCGCAAACATGCATACCAGTTGATGGCCAACGAGCTGAAGATGCCGCATGTAATGGTATCCACCTTTTACGCCGTACTGCAACTGGCCATCTCGTCGCTGTTTCTTAATTTAACGGAGTACCGGTGGTTTTACGTGGTAGCTGTACTACTTTCTCTCTCCATCGTATACCTGTTATTTATGCGAAGGTACTTCCATTTACATTCCTATAAGAATGGATGACCAAAGATATATTCCCTGCGTTTCATTCATATATCTTTGAATATCCAAAGATATATGAATGGCGGACGAAAGATATATCTTTTATAGAAAAAAGTTAGTACATTTTGTCCGAAAAGTATATACTTTTCGGACAAAATGTACTAACTTTTTTTGCGAAAAAATCCTTCACTTCCTTCACTTTTTGAGTTATCTTTCTCTCTTCCAACAGTATGGGCTTACTGACTCATTGAATTATCCTTCACTTTTTGCCCGATATCCTTCACTTTTTGTTTCACTTTGTAAATTATCTTTCACCTTTTGTGCTTTTTTCTTGCAGGAATGAAATTAAAGAGTTATCTTTATGCCTTTAATTAAATTAGTACTGGAATGAAAATAACCCGTTACAGCGGAGACGGAAAATCACGGAAAGTGATGGATCTGTGTACGCTGCTTGAGTCAATGAAAAAGGAAACGACCGGTAACCCGGTCGCGTTTGCTAGAGAGAATATTGGTAGTCGCCCCCTGACGGGCGAAGTGGTTGGCATGGACAAAATTCCGGTGGTGGTGTTCGGTGCCTTGCTGGATGCCCACGAAATAAAACAATACAATGGGGTGGTGTTGCTGGAATTCAACCGTCTTTCGGGGTTGAAGGAGGCAAAGGAAATACGGGGAATCGCTTCGGATTCGCTGGCTACATTGGCGGCGTTTGTGGGGGTGAGCGGTCGGAGTGTCAAGGTGTTGGTGCCCTTTTCCCTACCCGATGGTTCGTTGCCCGACAATCCGTTGCAGGTGGAGCATTTCCATGCCCATGCCTACAAAATGGCGGCTGCGCATTACGAGGCGCAGCTTGGATGTGAGGTTACGCTTAAGAAGCCCGACCCTGCCAGGGGGTGCCGGCAATCGTGGGATCCGGATTTGTACTACAATCCGCAGGCGGTTCCGTTTGTGATGGAACAACCTCTGGGTATGCCCAAAGGGGAGCTTGCTTATGTGGAGAGTCGTACGGCGGAAGCCAATGCGTTGATGCGCATGGCTCCGGGACGCGAACGGAGCCGGTTGGTTTCGGGGTTGTTTGATTCGGCTTTGCAGCAGACCATCTTGTTTTGCGGTTCGCCTGCCGATTACGGGGAGGATGCAGCGGTATTTATTACCCGGCTGGCACGGTTTTGCTGGGGGTCGGGTATCCCTGAGGAGGATGTGATTCGCTGGGCGTTGTTGTATCCCTGGCTTTCGGACCATGAAACAGAATTGCGTACGGTAGTGGGAAATGTGTATAAGTTGTCGGCAAAGGAGGGTTTCGGGATAAAGCCTGCCATGCCTCAGGAGCAGAAGAATGTGATCTGGCTGGAGGAGTTTCTGGCGCGACGGTTCGATTTGCGGCGCAATACGCTGACTGAGGCGGTGGAGTTCCGCGAACGCAGGAGTTACTATTTTGATTTCCGTCCGGTTACGCCGGAGGTGATGTATTCGATTACCCAGAAGGCGTTGCTGGAGGGGTTGAAGGTGTGGGACCGTGACGTAAAGCGGTTTGTGTTGTCGGACCGGATTCCGGAGTACAATCCGGTGGATGAGTACCTGGACCGCTTACCGGCCTGGGATGGCGTGGACCGTATCAGACTTCTTGCCCGGTGTGTGCCTACGGAGAACGGGGCGTGGCCCGATTTGTTTTATACCTGGTTTCTGAGTATGGTGGCGCACTGGAAGCAGTTGGACAAGTTGCATGCGAACAGTACGTTGCCTTTGCTGGTGGGTTTTCAGGGTGCGGGTAAGTCGTCGTGGTGCCGGCAGTTGTTGCCGCCGGTGTTGCAGGATTTTTATATTGAGACTACCGACATGAGCAACCGCAAGGAGGCTACTCTGAACCTGAGCCGGTATATTCTGATTAACCTGGACGAGTTTGACGCGTTGCGTGCCTCGCAGCAAAGTTACCTGAAAAGTATTATCCAGATGCCGGAGGTGAAGGTGCGTATGCCCCACGAAAAGGGGGTGCGCAAGCTGAACCGGTATGCTTCGTTTATTGCTACCTGTAACACCATGGATACGCTAACCGACCCGTCGGGGAGCCGCCGTTTTATCGGGGTTGAGGTAACGGGGTACGTAAAGCCGGTGCAGGATATTGATTACGAACAGTTGTATGCCCAGGCCATGGAGGCGGTGCGCAAGGGCGAACGTTTCTGGTTTACGGCCGAGGAGGAACGGACTACGATGCAGAACAACCGGGAGTTCCAGCGGATACCGCTGGAAGAGCAGTATTTTATGCGGTTTTATGAGGCTGGCAGTGAGGAGACGGGCGGCGGACAATGGTTGTCGGCCACCGAGGTGCTTGAACGGGTTAGTGTGCTGAGTGGTGCTACCTTCAGTAATACTTCCGCCGCATCGTTCGGTCGCTTGTTGCTCAAAAATCAGGTTGCCCGCAAGCATACAAAAAGCGGAAATGTGTATCTGGTGAAGGAAAAGGTGAAGGATTAACCCCCTTAGGTGAAGGATATTGCCCGAAAGGTGAAGGATATTTTCGACAAAAAAACTTATAACATCCTCACATCATGCACCTTAACTAAACAGGTGAAGGATGTGAAGGATGTTTTTTAAAATAAAATTTGAAATGCATAGTGAAAGGCTAAAAACAAATGCCCAAATTGTTGAAATTTAGGCGTTAAATCAATGTTTTTAAATGTATTTATTCAGAAGTTTTTGAAAAAGTACAACATAGCGCTGTACTGTGTGTTCAGTACTTTTAGTTGGCTCATGTCGCTTACCCGGGCGGCTATAACCATCCGGAGGGTTGAACTATCTGTTTCTGTTGGCACAGGCCGGGGTTGACGCCACGAATGATTTTCCGCATACGGTAAATACTACTAAAGAAACCACATAAAGGAACTCGAATAACCTTGATATCTTGCTGTATGAGAATAGGTTCCAATGAATTTTCCGGCTTATAAACCAGGAATTCGACATCATAGCCTATCTGACAGAGAAAGAGTGCTATCTCGACCAGCTGACGCTGTGCGCCACCGGATCCGAGGTCGTCGGTAACACATAAGATTCTAGACCTGCTCATAATAAGTGTCTTCGTTGTCGGTTTGATACAATTCGTTTTTCCAGAGCTGGATGTACAACGGCTCTTCACCTATGTTTGTCAGATTATGGACATGCCATATCGGTATATCTACATAGGAAGGGATATTGCCGTCAAGTTCGAATTCTAAGATTTCATCCGTTCCTGTCTGACGCATTTTGACAAGAGCTTTTCCTTTTATAACTGTTAGCCGCTTCAGGGAACGGGTATGGTAATGGTTACCACGAGTAGCTCCGGGAAATGTGGTAAAGAATGAAAGCTGACCTCCTACTCCCATTTGTGAGGTTTCTACAAGCATTCCCAGCAAATCGGGGTGTTGGTCGAGTTTTACAGGAAAATGGGAGGACAAATCAATATAACTGCGAAATGTATTGAAAAGGTTGTAGTCGTTCCTGTCGATCATCTCCGGAATAATTCCTTGCTTTAGATAGAGTTCTCTATATTGCTGAAACAAGCTTAGTATTTCGAAAAGAATAGGTAGCGTTCACTGTTTTTTAAAAAAAATCATAAATCTACAGATAGTTGCAAGTTTGAAATAAGATTAATAAAAGGCACTCAAAGAGAACGTCACTCCCAAGAAAGAGGACTATTTAATCTATCTACATTTATAACAATGAATTAGAAGCGATTGTTATTCAATAAGATGTATATTAGTGCTAATATCCATTAACTTATGCAAAAAGGATCAGGATGGGTTAAGATTGTCCTTTTTAACAATAGGTGACATCTGTTTAATTATTAAATGTATCTTTGTGCGATGAGCGTTATAAAATTTGAGAATAAGATGAAATTATATGGTTTATTGGCAACCATCGCGGCTGCTTTTTTCTTTACAGCAGAGTTACAAGCTCAAAACGTAACGGGATCTGATAGTACTACCTGGGAGGCAGAAGCATTTAGTTCGATAGCAAGTGGTACGTATACTCCTTTCTGGATGGCGAGCAACCGCTATGGACTCGTTCCTTTGGAAACGGGTAATGGCTATCTTCTGGCAGGAGTTAAGCACGAAAAGAAACTGGGTAACAATTGGCGGTGGCAGGCTGGTGTTAGTATGGCTGCCATCGAACCTCGTTACCGCTCGGTTCTTGTTCAGGAATTATATGCCGGAATTTCTTATAAAAGCTTACTGCTTACTGCGGGTAGCAAAGAAAACTATACCTCTTTATGGGATAGGGAGCTGAGTTCGGGAGATATGGTGCTTTCAACAAATGCGCGGCCCATCCCGGAGATAAATTTGAGCATGCCTGTTTTTACGGTGGTGCCTTATACCAGGGGATGGCTTCAGGTAAAAGGCGATTTTGCCGTGGGGCGTTCTTTTGACACGGATTACCTGGATCAGTATATACGAAACGGAGTTACCTATGTACAGAATGTGTTATGGCATCATAAGTCGGGCTACTTGCGGATACACGACAGCCGGGGCAGTTTCCCTCTTTCGGCTACTGTGGGCATTCAGCACCGGGTACAGTGGGGAGGCGAGTCCAACAACCCGCGCATTGGAAAGCAACCTCAGTCGTTCGGCGATTTTTTACGGGTGATAGCAGGCAGCGAAGGGGGCGAAGGGGCCACGGCATCTGACAAGATTAATGTACTGGGAAATCATTTCGGGTCGTATGATATGGAGATTGCTTACAAAGGAAAGGGTTGGTCGTTGAAGGGATACCATCAAAAATATTTTGAGGATAAATCGGGCATGGAACTTGCCAATGGCACAGATGGATTGTGGGGATTTCAGGTTGATTTGCCTTCGTTTTCCTTGCTTAGAAAGGTGGTAGTGGAACATATGGTGACCCGCAATCAAAGCGGACAATTCCATTTTCTTGATTTTGATCATGGCGCGCATCCCGGCCGGGGTGGTGGTGCGGACAGCTATTATAATAACGGAGAGTATACGACTGGAGTTTCTTACTTTAACAGGGGCTTGGGTTCGCCATTGATTCCATCGCCCGAATACAATAATAATGGCACACTTGGATTTCCCAATAACAGGGTAAGCGACTGGCATCTGGGATTATCGGGGGCACTTTCGGCTCAGGTTGAATATCGTTTGCTTGGTACGGTGATGAATACGTACGGATCGCACGGTCAGCCTTTCCGCGATATTAAAAGAGGTGTTTCCGGCTTGATGGATATTACTTACAGACATCCGCAACTGAATGGGTGGAAGTTTACCGGCACAGTGGCTGCTGATGGCCGCGAATTGTTTGGAAGAAGCATCGGGGTAAGTCTTAGGGTTACTAAAACCGGGTTACTAAAAGCCTGGTAAAATTGTCAATTAACGGTAACAATTCCATAGTTCTGCAGAGATAGTCTGCTTTGTTTGTTCGGCTAATAATTCCAACCCTTTATGGTTGGAATCAGTTCCGGCAGGAGAAACTGCCGGATGGATAATCATCTCCAGCGAATGCCTGCGCAGGTTAAGACTGCCAATGGGAAGCACCTCATAGGGGCCATTAAGAGTTATCGGAACCAGAGGCATGTTTAGGTCTGTCGCCAGCTGAAATGCGCCCTTGCGGAAGCGAACCATTTTCCCGTCGTACGTTCTGGATCCTTCCGGAAAAATTACGATAGATACACCGTTTGAAAGATATTTTTCTGCTTCACGAATGATGTTGGCCGTTCCCCCGGGAGTGGCTTTCTCTACAAAAATAAAGCCTGCTGCCCGGCAGGCATCTCCAACAAAAGGGATCTTTTTAATACCAGACTTCATAACCCATTTAAAGGGAACACCCAGAAATCCATAAATCAGAAAGATATCGAAAGCACCCTGGTGATTGGACACAAAAATACAGGATTGTCCGGAAGGTATGTTTTCGCGCCCGCGTACCTTAACAGGACACAAAGCTAAATGGCATGTAAGCCAGGACCATATTCTGCCCGGCCAATAGGCAAATATCCGTTCTCCTCCAAAAAAACACCCAACAATTGTTGTAAGTGCGGTTAATAAAGTTAGCACAAGAAACAGAGGCACAAAAATAATCCATGTGTATAATATATACAGTATGCGCTTCATAGTGTTTAGTTTAGTAATCCAAAGATAAACGCAATTTTTCAAGGTTTTGGTATTTTTATTCTAAAATATTTTTTGAATCAGTATATTATTACTTTATTTGCACTTAGAAAGAAAATAATTATAAAAATCTATACCCATGAATGAATTAATTAAATCACTGGGAGTGATTGTACTCCTTATAGGTGTACTTGTACTGATTGGTTCTATGTACACAGGAACTACATCGAATTCTCCTTTATTACTTGGTTTAGGCCTTATTGTTGCCGGATTTTTATTTCATATTTTCCTTAACAAGAAAATGGAATAGTAAACCGACTTGGTAAAAAGGAAAAAAAGAGGCTGCATTCAATTGAATGCAGCCTCTTTTTTATTTACTTATTTCTGTTGATCGAGCCATTCGTGAAGAGCTTCTACCAGTTGCATGTTTTCGTCTCCCGTCTGCGTGGAAACACGGAAGTAGGTTTCATCGAGTCCGCGGAAGTTAGATGCATCGCGGATGAGGATACCGTAGTTAGCCAATAACCATTCCTTTAAATCGGCAGCTACCCCTGTTTTAAGCCGGACAAGGAAGAAAGTAGTAGCTGTAGGTAATACCTCTATACCATCGAGTTTGTTAAGCTGATAGATAAATTCGGCAGTTTCGCGCTGCCACTTACGTACAGGCAAAGTAAACTGAGCCGGATGTATCAAAATATATTTGCTGGCTTCGATAGCAAATACATTAATTGACCATGGAATAAGGTATTTATTTACACGTTCTGTAATTTCCTGCGAGGCAATGATGTATCCCACACGAAGTCCGGGAATGTTGTATGCCTTGGAGATTGACTGTATGATAATCAGGTTGGGGTTGTTCTTTACATCGGAAGGCTTAAGAAGCTCTTCGGTGGTAAAGGCAACATAAGCCTGATCGATAATAAACATGGTTTTGCGGTTGGCCGCAATGAGTGCAAGCAGTTCGGAACGATGAATCATCCTTCCGTCGGGGTTGTTTGGATTACACATCCAGCAAAAGTCATATCCTTCGAAAGATACTTCCTGAAGATCGTCGCCAGTAGAGAAAAAGCTTATCGTATGTTCGTGCAGACGACAGGCATCCTCGTATTCTGAAAACGAAGGAACAGCAATAAGCGAGCTGGCACCTCTCCATGCCTGAGCCAGGAGGTAGAAAGCACTTACGGAACCGTTGGTCATAACTACATTCTCCTCGCTTACTTCATGCCGGCGGGCCAACAACCTTTTAAGGGTGGCTGCATCCGGTTCCGGATAACGTGAAAGCTTGTCGAATTGCGTGTTTAGATGTTCTTTTAGTTTCTCGAGGTTCGCGCCATGCCAGACATTGGAGCTGAAATTGATTTTCACCTCTGCCTGGGAGTTAAAATAATCGTCACCGTGACCGAATAGCATAGTTGTATATTTTGTATTTAAAAATTCAGAGACCTGGATACTGAGAACAAAAGTACAAGTTATTTTTTAATTTCCCCATTAAAAGCCTTATAGATTGCATCCTGAATACGTGTACGGATATCCATTGCCCCCAAAGCATTATTCGCCCTGGTTGGATTTACACGGTTACTAAGGAATATGTATATCAGCCTGTTATCCGGATCAATCCAAAAACAAGTACCCGTATAGCCGGTATGTCCATAAACCGACCGGGGAGCCAGCAAACCGCACGAAGACAGGTTTGGATTTTCGGGACGGGGCTTATCATAACCAAGTCCGCGGTGCGAATTAGGGCTTTTGCTCTGCGTGAAAAGCCTCAGGGTTTCACTTTGCAGGTAGGTTTCGCCACCATAGCTTCCTCCGTTAAGCAACATCTGCAGCAGTTTGGCCAGGTCGCCTGCGTTGGAGAAAAGTCCGGCATTACCTGATACTCCCCCCATAAAAGCAGCCGCCTCATCGTGCACATATCCCCGAAGCAGTTGGCGGCGAACAAAGAAATCGTCTTCGGTAGGGACTATCCACAAACTATCTATCTTTTTCAAAGGGTTGTACATGGTTGTCTGTGCCCCCAAACCCGAAGTGAAATAGTTGTGAAGAATATTGTCGAGCGACATGTCCATCTGCTGTTCGGTTACCTGTTGCAACAAAATAAAGTTTATGCAACTGTACAGATACTTACCCTGAGGACCCAACGGAGACCGGGCTATAATGTGCATCATCGTATCGCGGAAAGCGGTGTTGAGATAAAAATTTCGTGCCACCTGAGTAGTGAATCCCGGGCGCAAAGTATCCGACACAAAGTTGCTCCGATACCTGAATGTTGTGTTGACAAACGAACTGGCATCAAAGCGGCGGGGATGGGCTGCATCTTTCTTTTCGCTGTAAAGACTTCCCTTGAAGGTAGAGGAATCGATAGCAGAAGTATAGAAAGTAATAGAGGGTACAATGCCCGATTCGTGGTATAAAAGCTCACGTATGCGCGTACCTTTTTTATTGGAATTCCGAAGCACTGGTACAAATTCGGAAACACTGCTATTGAGGTTAAAACCTTTTTTTTCGTAGGCCTTCATGAAAGCAGTAAGTGTTCCGGCTGCTTTGGACGATGAGGCCAGATCGTAAACAGCTCGGTCCGTTACCTGTTGATTTCCATCATATGTATAATATCCAAAAGATTTATTGTAGATAATTATTCCGTCTTTTGCGACAAGGACCTGACAGCCAGGATAGGCTTTTGCCCGGAGACCTTCATTTACAATGGTGTCTATTTCGGAGAGCCGGTCGGAATTAAGCCCCACCGCTTCCGGCTCCTGATAGCTCAAGCGCACAGCCTCCGTGTATAGACCCGATTCGGCATAATACAAACCGGGGATGGTTACCGGCAATTTTCCTTTAGCTGCTATTCCTCCGAAAATCAGCTGGGCTGCATATTCCTGAGCTGCCTCCGTATTCTCGTACCCCATTATCAATCCTTTTGCATTTGCCAGAGAAGCAGCATATTCTTTACAGAAGTATGGCAGGGTAAAGAAAGTAAAAAGAGTTTCTTTTTTTTCTGTAAGCCTGCGCAACACATCGTTCTCAGGTATCCTCACGGTATGAACGCTGCAAAGAATGAGATCGTAATCGGTCAAAGCCTTGTATACTTTGGCAATCTCGGCCGGCGTAGAAGTACGGGTGATGGCAAAACAGGCAACCGTATCGTACCTGTTTAACATGCCCTGAAAGGGATTCCCGCTATCAGCTCCAATGGCCAGGGCAGCTATCTTTTTAGTTGCCAGTTTACGGACAGGGATAGCCTCGTTATCGTTTTTCAATAACGTGAGTCCCTCCGAATTGAGCCGGTTCGCCAGGTAAGCAGCGTGGGAGGTGTTAAGTCTGCCGCGCAATCCCCTAACATCCACCGGCTTATAATCAGACAAACCCGCAATATATTTATACTGCAGAATCTTGATGCATTTCGCCTCTATGTCGCTTATGTCCAGCGTGCCGTTCATAACGGCCGCCTTTACCGCTTCGAAATCCGTTGCCGGTGCAGCCGGAGCCAACAGCACATCGTTGCCTGCCAACAAGGCCATCACACAAACATTCGTATCTTTTACTGCATCTGTAGCTCCCTTCATCGCCAGGGCATCGGTAAACCGAAGTCCACGGAATCCAAGTTCTTCATACAGCAGGTTGGTTACCACTTCCCGGGAAAGGGAGGTGGGTACTCCCGGACGTTTTCCGAGAGCCGGAACAAACAGATGCCCGGTCATGATTCCGGCAAAGCCATCACTGATATAACGGCGAAAAGGAGGCATCTCGATACTATCCAACCGAAAGCGATCATGAAATACAGAGGGAAGCGTAAAATGGGAATCCTCGAATGTATCGCCATGTCCGGGAAAGTGTTTGGCGACAGATACAATCCCTGCGGATTCGAGTCCGGTTGCATAGGCACTCCCCCGCTCTGCTACAGACTGAGGGTTTTCGCCAAAGGAGCGGATACCAATAACAGGATTTCCCGTGTTACTGTTTACATCGATAACAGGAGCAAAGTTGATATGAATACCCATTTCGCGGCACTGACGGCCTATCTCATAACCGTAAGCCCGCAAAAGCGAAATATCCTCGATGGCTCCAAGCATCATATTACGTGGAAAACGGGGAGTTCCTGAAAGTCTCATTGAAAGCCCCCACTCGCCGTCGAGGGCAACTAACAGAGGTACACGTGCTGCATTTTGCAGTTGGTTGGTAACAGTAGCCTGGGTTACAGGATCGCCTTTATGATATAGAATGCCTCCTATTTTCTGTTCGTTTACATAAGTAAGCAAGCGCGCCATGTTACGTGTATCAGTTGCCGGATCTGCAATAACCATAAAAAGCTGTCCGATTCGTTCATCAAACGACAGTGTGTCGAACACGGAATCTACCCATTGGGTCATCTTCTCTTTATCAGCTGCAAGATACAACGCGGGTTCTGTTTGAGCCATAATTGGTCCGGCAAACAACATAAGCCAAAGGGCTATAATCAACTTCTTCATCTTTCTCGGTTCCTTTCTTACGTTCAAATATAGTTAAAAGTTTAGACTTTCCAAAAAACTTATCCTCCAATTTGGTTAACTCGCAAATATTCCGTTACTTTGCACCGCTTTACGTAATCTCTGTCGGGAAAAGTAGCCCGTTACATTGCGTTTCGTTAAAAAAATCAATTAAAAAAGCTATAACACGATGGACTTAATTAAAATTGCAGAGGAAGCTTTTTCTACAAAGCAAGAGCATCCTGCTTTTAAGAGTGGTGACACTGTTACCATTGCTTATCGCATCAAAGAAGGTAACAAGGAACGTATCCAGAACTACCGCGGTGTGGTAATCCGTATCTCAGGACACGGAGACAAAAAACGTTTCACCGTTCGTAAAATGTCTGACAACATTGGTGTAGAAAGAATTTTCCCTATGGATTCTCCATTTATCGAAAGCATTACGTTAAACAAGGTTGGTAAAGTTCGCAGAGCGAAATTGTATTACCTACGTGCGCTTACCGGTAAAAAGGCAAGAATCAAAGAAAAGAGAGTGTAATTCTTACTCACTTTTTGAAGAATACAAAAAGGCTGCTCCCATCGGGATGCAGCCTTTTCTGTTTTAATGCCTATAGTGAGTGCGGAAAAGCATCTTAAACCTCAGCCGCTACCCAACGTTTAAAAAGAGGTGTTTTTGTTTTACTGATAATAATTCGTTCGGGCACAGGAATATGGAGATTGACTGACAGTCTGCTGCCAAACCAAAGATCAATATCACGAATGGCTTTACGTGCCACTATAAACTGCCTGTTTGCCCGGAAAAATGTTGACTCGTCAAGCTGTTCGCCCAACGCATCCAACGTACGGTCTACCGGGTGAATCTTTCCATCTGCGGTGTAAGCTGTCACTTTTTCGTTAATGGTATAAAAGAAAAGCACCTCATCGACGGGCAGCGGATAAAACTTGTCCGCGCGCATAATAAGAAGATTTTTCAGCTGGTGTCGCGTGCGGATACTGGTATTGGTCTGCTGTATATGATTAAGCCGTTCCTCGCTGGTAAAACGCCTCATCTTTTCGAGTGCCCGAGCCAACGAAACAGGGGTGATAGGTTTGAGCAGATAGTCTATACTATTTACCTGAAAAGCCTGTAAAGCATAGGAATCGTAAGCAGTTGTAAAGATGACTGGCGAAAGAATATCAACCTGCTCGAAAATACTGAAAGCTGAACCATCAGCAAGATGAATATCCATAAAGATAAGGTCTGACGCCGGATTGTTTCGGAACCAAGCCACACTCTCTTCCACACTTTCTAACTCAGCAATTACATCTATCGCCGTTATCTGGTTATCGGACAGAATGGCCTTAAGACTGTGAACAGCCGCAGTTTCATCTTCTATTATAATCGCTTTCATACACTTCTAATTTATTACTTGTCATGAGTTAACTAAAGGCAGAAAGACTTTAAAGTACTCCTTTCTGTTTGATATTTCCAAATCTTTACCGGTAAGCATTCGGTAGCGCCCCCAAAGATTTTTCAGACCCAGTCCGCCCGCTTCCGGTTGTTCCCTTTTGGGTTGAATACGGTTGGATACAACCACCTTACTGTCGGATGTTGTATAAATATCTATCTGCAACGGATATTGCCGGCTGATTACATTGTGCTTTACCGCATTTTCGAGTAACGGAAGTATGCTGAGAATGGGCAGTTTGTAAAGTAACATCGAAGGATCCGCCTGAATAGAGGTAGCAAATTTACCTTCGTAACGCACTTGAAGCAGATAGGTATAGGCTTTCACAAACTGAAGTTCCTCGGCCAATGTCACCATTTCCTTGTTGTTACTCTGCAAAATATATCTGAATACACTGGATAGTTCGTCCAGATAAGTGAGTGTTTGTTCCTGCTTTTGCTGCCGGATAAGTGCACTGAGACCATTGAGTGAATTAAAAAAGAAGTGAGGATTGATTTGCCCCATCAGCGCATTGTAGCTGGTTTGCAACTTTTCGGATTTGAGTTGCTCGTAAGCCAGGTGCATCTGCTGTTTACTTCGCAGCAGACGGAGCAAAACCACACTCAGCATAATCACAAAAGTCACGAAGAGGTGTTCAAAAAACATTGGAAAAAAGAAGGGACCATGCATCCCTGGTTTAAATCTATTCTGCAAATCGTTACTATCCGGCATTCCTCCGGGACGGACCGAGTCTATCATCTCTCTCATTCCCTGGTGCTCTGGTCTGAAAATAAATTTTTCGCCTGGTGAAATATCAAATCCAAGTAAATCGTTTAAGACAAACTGGCGGGCCACCGGAAATAAATTACAGAGAGCCCAACCGGTAAACATGCCAACTACTAACAAAGATAGAATTGCACCGTATTCAGAATTACGGAAAAGGCGATTACCCAATGTATATATCTGCCCATTTATCACAAACAAAGCAAAGGCGTAAATAAAAAACCAGCTAATAGCAAACAGGAGCATGTATTGCTGCTCGGGGACCGATGGAAATGAGCTGGCCACTCCGGTAACCATTTCATAACTCCGCGTTACAAGCGGGAAGTTTACGAAGAGACTAAGAAGTCCGGAGACTACAAATCCGATCAGAAGATCGTTCGTTTTTGATTCCATGCAGAATAAATTTTAACATACCACAAATGTACAAGAAAAAATGAGCATTTCGCCGATCAGCGTTTTCCGTTTCGCCGTTTACCAAGGGCGTTTCACCGCCGAAAGAGGCTTACTGAACGGTCATTAACCTTTCTTTGCAGAATAAAGCGCTTTTTTTGCATCAGAACTAAAAATTACAGGACCATGCTTAAATGTATTACATTCGACGGAGATTCGTCCACATTGGACACCCTGATGAGCTATTTTGAGAAACTGGACAAGGCTTTGGCCGATGTACACGAAGTATTGCATAAAGAAAGCGCTGAACAACCTGTTTTCGTCAAAGAAGGAAACAAAATCATCCGCCTGAAGAAAGAAGAGATTCTTTTTCTGGAAGGATACGGCGATTATGTAAAGATTCACCGCACAACCGGGAAACCGCTTCTCTCGCAGGTAAGCCTGAAAAAGTTTGAAGAATGCCTGACAGATGGAAACTTCTGCCGGGTACATCGTTCGTACATTGTTGCGTTACCTCAGATTAATTACATTGAACGCAAGCGAATCAAGATTGGAAACGAACTGATTCCGATTAGTGAATCGTATATGCCGGCTTTTCTGGACAGGCTGGCGTTACAGGAATAGAAACCATAAAAGGAGGATTGTTAAACGCAATCCTCCTTTTATGGTTTATAGCTTAACCTTATAGAACAATTCACTAAGCGTATAAGATACAGAAAGTCCTAATGCCGACGAACGCAATGTATTCCCTGTAAGCTGCGTGTTATCATAAAATATGGATGTATGCACTCGACCGTTACTTACAGGAAAACCTAACCCGGCACTAACCCGCCAGGATATACCCGATTTACCTGAAACAGACAAATAGGGATTAGATACGCTTACTCCGGCTTTGTATGAAACACGTTTCCAGTATTTATCCGACGCATAGGTTGCAGGTAAATAGCTTACTCCTGCCTTTACCTCGTGCACATCATTGAATGAAACACGACTATCTCCCGACTCCAGAAGACTGTACTGACGAAATGTATAATCGGCTCCATACGTAAAACGTTTATACTTTATGGATGCCCCGACTCCAACAAAAGGAGGAATGTATTGCTTAACCGTCTTCTCTGTCCGTTCCGTAGAGCTGGAACTGGTAACTACGGTTGTGCTGTTATCCAGAAAAAGCTTTTGCTTGAATCCAAAAGTGAGTCCGAGTGTCAAGCCCATATCTTTAGCAATCTGACGATTATACTGCATCCCGAAACGGGCATTAAATGTACTGGTATACATCTTTTGTGTAACAGTCATTGCATCCTGTGTTTCTACTTGCGACAAATTACCAAACACGTAGCTAACAGTTGCTCCAAGTGAGAGGTGACGCCCCACAAGGATGGCGTTGGAAAGAGAGGCCGTTGATAATCCGCCGCTTCCTTCGAAAGAACTATAATAATAACTTCCATCGGTTCCCTCTACCGGTTCTTTACTTTGGAAATAGTATCCAACTGTACTGTATGGATACACACCTGCCGCCATATACCATCGTGGCATGATTCGTCCCCCAAGAGAAAAAGAAGAAAGATTTCCAGATGCCGCGTTAGTAGATGTACCGCGGGATTTGTACCATTCCTGCTTAACAAATGCAGAGGCATCGGCGATAAGACGAAGGCTGTCCAAACCCGTTAATCCAGCCGGATTAACGCTATTAATAAACATGGATTCACGCATCCCGTTAGAAACTCCCCCCATACCTGCGTTCTGACCGTATTGACCATCAATAAGTTCGCCGATGCCAAACATGGAATAAGGAGAGGTTGTCATATCCTGCCCGGCTACACTGCCTGCCCAAAAGAGGAAGGTAGCCGTAAGGAGTACTTGTATCTTTTTAATAACTTTCATAAATGGTGTATGTTAACTGCAATGTGATAGGATTCTTTCCTTTCTGACTCGAGAAAGTAAGATTATTAAAAGTAGAGTTATATTTTGCTGAAGGAAATACCAGTTGAAGATTATGCTTGTTTGTACCAATTGCCCCCAGCTCTTCCTTCATGAAGGTTGATACATCGAAATAGTAATAAGTCTTCTCACGAAAAGTATCATCCTTAACCAAAACACCCCCCTGAACCTGAGTTCCAAGATAATCTGTAACAGCCTCCGTGACAACATTATTTTCGTCCGCAATATAGAGATATATACTATCCGGGAGAGAGTTGAATTCAGAATAGGTATCGACCTGAGGATAGATGCGCAAGATGGCATTCTGCACGTCGACCTGCACTCCTTGCTGCATGATGTTGTTAAGGTGCGGAAACTCAAGTCTTGTATACCAGCCTAACCCACCAAAAAGCATACCACGGTCGCCTAACTGAGCAGAAGAGACTTCTTCGTTTTTGGTAGCCACTGCGGGTAACAATGTGCCGGACCTATCATGGTCAAAGTGGTTAAACTGCGTAGTCGTATTGGGAGAAAATACCAATGTTTGCGGATTTTCAAGTTCATCCTTAACGTGATAATACAGTGTGATAACCGACAATGTATCACCCACCGAAAACCCCAACAGATTTTTACCTGAGGCATCTGGCACCACAGCTATCCCCTTGAAATAGTCCTCGAACTTGTCCACCGAAACGGCTTCGGACCGGTTATGAAAACTGGTGAGCAATTGCCTCCCCAATTCGTCCGATAAACGAATTTCCACTGGCTCGCCACGCCCGGGATGAGGCTTGAATGTTTTCTTACCCAACGCTTCCGTACCGTAAGCAAAAGAGGCATTGGAATAAAGATAATCGTTGTCGTTAAGTACCACCTTTTCTTTCAGAGGATAAACAGACAGCGTTTGCATGAGCGTTGTATCGCCCAGGTAGTAACCATTGTAATGAAGAGTGAGCATGAGCGAATCGAGTATTACAGTCTCTTCAATATCGGTACCATAGGATGGACGCTCGTAAGGAATGTAACTCATGGAAGTAACAGTTCCCCATAACGGGTGCGTATACTGTCCCAACAGTACGGTATTGGTACCGGAAGTCTCCAGTGAGTCTATCCGGACATTGGTAACGGTAACCGTGCTGGTATCGGCTGTAACGTTGCGGAAGGAAGAATCGACCAGGCTTTCTCCGAAAGTTGCACTTTCGTCGTAACAGGATGAAAGTCCGGCAAACATAATTATCAGTCCGGCAAATGTAAGGAATGTGCGCATATACCTATATTTAACTTTTGGTCGCAAATAACGGAGTTTCGGCTTCTGCATGCAACTTGAACTTGCAGATACCCCTTCCGAATCCATCAAAAGGGAATTAAAGCAGGTGAGCAAGGCAAAGCATCTGTTAAAGGTGTTTGGCGAACAGGTAACGTGTTTGACCGATTCAAAAACACTGCCTACCGATTAGATTTGTAGCGATGGGCTTATCTCCTTTCATTTGCGGCAGAAAAATTGATACAGAAAACGTATATGAGACACAAAAAATTAGTGACAATCCTGCTGGCGATGCTCCCATTTGTTTTTGGAGCTTGCAGCAGCGACGACGACGATGATTTAATTGGTACCTGGTACCGGGTATCCGATCTAGACGGTTTGGCGCGTAGCGACGCCTCGTCGTTCACGATTGGGAATAAAGGATATCTTGTTTGTGGTTATGATGGAAAAGACAGACTTTCTGATTTATGGGAATATGATATGGATCAGGATTCCTGGACACAGAAAGCTTCATTCCCTGGTACAGCGCGTAACTCTGCCGTGAGTTTTGCTGTAAACGGTAAAGGTTATCTGGGTACCGGATACGATGGCGAAAATTACCTGAAAGATTTTTGGGAATATGATCCAACAAGTAATTCATGGACACAACGGGCTGATTTCCCAGGTTCTGCACGATATGGAGCAGTAGCCTTCGGTGCAAATAATAAAGGATATATTGGCTGCGGGTACGATGGAAATTACCTGAAAGACTTTTATGCATTTAATCCGTCGTCCAACACATGGGACCAGATAATCAGTATTGGTGGTTCAAAGCGTATGGGAGCTACGTCTTTTGTAATTGATAATGTGGCATACGTTGTATGCGGTCAGAATAACGGTGAATATGTAGACGATTTCTGGAAGTATGATGCTCAAAGCGGACAATGGACTCAGCTTAGAGATATCACAGATACTTCGGACGACGACTACGATGATGATTACAGTATTGTTCGTACTAACGGCGTTGCTTTCGTGATTGATGGTGCAGCTTATTTTGCTTGTGGTGAAAGCGGAAGCGTACGCAGTGATACATGGAAATACTACCCCTCAACCGATTTGTGGGAGAATGTTTCGAAGTTTAAGGGAACAGCACGAACAGCTACTGTTTCTTTCTCTACAGGAGAAAGAGGTTTTGTGGTAACCGGAAAAAGCAGTACATACCGCTTTGATGACATTTGGGAATTACACCCATATGAATATGACGATGATGAGTATTAAAGGTAGAAAGGCCCTTTGGGGCCTGCTACTGCTTCCGGTTCTACTATTGATTTTCTTTATTTTTTCCGGAGAACTGGGAACTTCGGAAACATCTCAGCCTACGTTACAGACAGTTCGATCGATGGACGGGTGGGGTTACCAGATTAGTCTTAATAAAAAGATCTTAATCAACCAACCAACCATCCCTGCTATTGACACTGTGATGGCTTTCCCTTCAGAAAAAGCGGCTGCGGCCGTGGGAAAAATCGTTTTGAAAAAGGTGAAGAATCACAAGAATTTCACTGTAACGAAGGATGAGGTTGAGCACACTCTCTCTCTTTTTTAAATAAAAGGTTCTATACTGAGAGGGCTGGCTAGGGGTTAGTCGGCTCTCTATTTTTTTTAAGAATACTTTACATTATTTTCACACAACCATCTATCATATAAAAAAAAGACTACCTTTGCCACATCTATAAAATAAACCAGAAGGTTGCCTTATTTGCTAAACACTATTTTTGATTAATAATAAAAGCCCGCTTTCTGTTAAAGGATGAGGGTGAATTACGTGCAGGATGAAACAACGGGATCTATCGTACGAATTGTATCTGTTGAACGGGTTGCGGAAAGGCGACCAAGACGCTTTTTCTACCCTGTTTACTATCTATTACAAAGACTTGGTTATGTTTGGCGGTAATTTTCTGACTAACAGAAAGGATTGTGAAGATATTGTCCAATCTATTTTTCTAAAGTTGTGGAACGACCGCGAAGTAATAAAAATTGAAACTGCACTAAAGTCTTATTTGCTTACAGCCGTTCGTAATGGTTGTCTGAATGAATTACGCCGCAAAGGAAGTAATCAGGAAGATTTATCCTTAGCCGAACAAGAACTTAACGGAGTAATGAATGAGTATGATACAGCAAACTATATCCTTTATTCGGACCTGAATCAACAATTGGAAATGGCTTTGGGCAAGTTATCGCCTGCAGTGCGTGAAACCTTCGAACTTAATAAGTTTGAAGGACTTCGATATAAAGAGATAGCCGAGCGACTGAGCGTTTCTGAACGAACTGTAGAGGTTCGGATAGCCAATGCTTTGAAATTTCTACGGGTTAGTCTTAAAGAGTTTTATATGTTTACTTCATTCCTTTTTATCAATTATATTATTAAATAATGTTATAGCTATGTGGAAAAACAGGACTAATCTGTCTTATTTGTAAGAATATTGGCATGAACAAAGACAATTCTATAGAATCCCTTATTATAAAGTTTCTCTCCGGGCAGGCTTCTGCCGAGGAGAAGGAACTACTTATCTCCTGGATAAAAGAGAGACCGGAGAACCGTTTGCAGTTTAAAGAATTACAAAATATATGGCAAGGACTTAATCCTCCCTTTGATCCTGATGAGATCGAAGTGGAGAAAATTCAAAAAGACCTTCTGAAGAAAATAAATAAACGTCTTTGGCATCAGCATCCGCTCGTGATATTCTGGCAACGAACAGCTGCTATTCTGGTAATTCCCCTCATACTTACGGTTGTTTACTTGTTCATTTCCCATGAACCGGAAAAAATTACTTTTCAGGAAATCTTTGCTCCCTACGGTACTTACACCCAGGTTAATCTGCCTGATGATTCCAAAGTTTGGTTGAATGCAGGAAGTTCTATTAAGTACCCTACCCGCTTTAAAAAAGGATCGAGAGAAGTCTCTTTGAATGGCGAAGCCTATTTTGAAGTTGAGTCTGACCGGAAAAACCCGTTTACCGTTCATACGAGTCATGTAGATGTACGTGCCACAGGAACTGCCTTTAATGTAGAGGCTTATCCAACGGATTCGATTGCTTCAGTTACTATGGTACGCGGAAAATTAGGTGTTACAATGAATAATCAAAGCCAGATAGGCTTAATTCCCGGCGAGCGGGCTTCGTTTAATAAAAACACCTTACAGTGTAGAATTGAAAAAACCGATCCCTATAAATGGTATGCCTGGAAAGATGGTTTAATGGTATTCAGGGATGATCCGTTGGAATATGTGTTCAAGCGTCTGGGACAGACGTTCAATGTTGAGATTAAAGTGATGGATAAAGAGATTGCCAATCAACTCTATCGCGCTACTTTCAGAGAAGAATCTCTGAGTGAAATACTTCGTTTGCTAAAAATATCAGCTCCAATAAGATATGTCGACCACGATCAGGATCCGGCATCCAATAATGGTTTGAGAAAACGAAAATTGGAAGTTTATAAATTGAATTAAAAAAAACACATTTTTGAATGTGGCTTTTCAGCTTCCGACTGTCTTATATGTAGATGTAAAGAAAATTTAACCTTATTTACTATTAAAATTGGTAGCCTATGGTATAAAGAATAGTGTCGCTCAATAAATGAGTCCGGCTAATTAAAACAAGAGAAGGGAAGGTCTCGTACACCCTCCCTCCTGAATGTTCTGCTTGACTAAAAAGATTATCGTTAACCAGATTTTTCAAACCTAACACACAAAAATATGAATTCAGTTTCGATTTATGAAATCAAACGGCAAGTATTTGCTTCTAAACAATTTCGTATTATGAGATTATGTTTATTATTCCTGCTTTGTGGTATCCTACAAGGAATGGCATCAAACACCTACTCGCAGACAACCACACTCTCTATGAAGCTTTCCGATGTTACAATTGAAGAGGTTCTCAATCAAATTGAAGAACAATCGGATTTCCGCTTCTTGTATACAAAAAAATGGTAAACGTTGCAAATAAAGTAAACGTTTCGGTTAAAAAGAAAAATATCACAGAAATTCTGGATAATATCTTTGCCGGTGAAGATGTGACCTACACTATCAGTAACAGGCAAATTGTGCTGAGCCGGAAGAATGATATCGCGACTGTTGCTCAACAAGCTAAAAAAGTAACTGGTGTTGTAACAGACAAATCCGGCGAAGTTGTCATCGGTGCTAATATTATAGTAAAAGGAACGCAAAATGGGGTTATTACCGATCTGGATGGAAAATTCTCCATCGAAGTTCCTTCGGGTAATGCTATTCTCGTGGTTTCTTACATTGGTTTTAAACCTCAGGAAGCAGCCGTTTCAAATCGTTCGGTTGTAGACGTAGTACTTGCATCTTCCGTTGAAGAATTAGACGAAGTAGTTGTTACTGCTTTAGGCATTAAACGTGAAAAGAAAGCTCTTGGATATGCCATGCAGGAAATTAAAACAGATGGTATGTCCGAAAACCGTTCTGAAAGTGTAGCAAATATGTTGCAGGGAAAAGTTTCCGGAGTACAGATCAATCAGTCTTCAACCGGAATGGGAGGTTCAACACGTGTTGTATTACGTGGTACCAGCTCTCTGAGTGGAAACAACCAGCCGTTATGGGTAATAGATGGTATACCCGTTAGCGATAATGCTTCCGGAAAAGCAGACCAATGGGGAGGCGTCGATTATTCTGGTGCAGCGTCGGAAATTAACCCGGAAGATATCGAAAGTATTTCTGTATTAAAGGGTGCGAATGCAGCTGCAATGTACGGATCGCGGGCACAAAACGGAGCCATTATCGTATCAACCAAGAAAGGTAAAAGCGGAGCTCTTCAAATAGAATACAACGGGAACCTTAATTTTAGCCAGGCTTATAATCCGTACGAATACCAAAATGTATATGGACAAGGTTCGGCCGGCGTATTTTCTACTAATGCCAAAGGCAGCTGGGGTCCCAAAATGGATGGAAGCACAACTATAGCAAACTGGAGAAACGAATTTTACGGTGACTCTAATTACAAGGATTATACCTATTCTCCTCAAAATGACTTTATAACCGATTTTTATCGTACGGGGTCAAACTACACAAATACATTAACAGCATCGGGTGGATCGGACAATCTTACATCCCGTTTCTCTTTCTCTGACTCGAGAAACCAAGGTATTACTCCAAACCATTCGTTGAATCGTCAGTACTACGATTTGAACACCCAGTTCACCAGCAAATATATTGACTTAAGTGCAAAAGTTAATTTTATGCGTCAAAAAGCATCTAATCGCCCTGCTCAGGGAGAATATGGTGTTATGAAGGCATTAATTAATATGCCAAGAAGTATCCGTTTACAGGATTTGCAGAATCCTGTAGGTACAGATGGTCATATCGTTAACTGGTCTGGTCCAAATAATGAATACCTGAACCCATATGCATTAACATTACCTGCCAATGGTAACCGCGATCAAAGAAATCGTTTGATCGGTAAAGTTCAGATGAGCCTGAAATTCACAGACTATCTGAAACTTAACGGACGGGTAGGCATCGACTGGTACAACGATCAGATAAAAAACTTTTCCACCTATGTACAGTCGTCTCAAACATCTGATGGTAGCCAGTATTCAAACACACAGGCAACCAATCAGGAATTCAATGCAGACTTAATGCTGAACTATGATAAAAGTTTCAATGACTTTAGCGTTACAGCTAACCTTGGAACAGCTACCACCTATTATACATGGAACAATCTTTCCGGATCAGCTGGCTTATTTAATATTCCATACCTTATTGCTTTGGCAAACGGTAGAAATCAAACGGTGTATGAGGATTATTCAAAAAAACGTGTAAACTCTGTATTGGGGAGTGCAACTGTTGGCTATAAAAGCATGGTTTATGTAGATGTAACAGCTCGTAACGACTGGTCTTCAACATTACCTTCCAGCAACTGGTCTTACTTTTATCCTTCGGTAAGTTTATCTGGAATTATTTCGGAAATGGTAACTCTCCCGGAACAGATTTCATACCTGAAAGTAAGGGGATCTTGGGCAAAGGTAGGTAACGATACTGATCCGTATAAGTTGTATAATGTATATGAGTTGGGAAAAACTAACGGAAATATTCTAAATGCAAGTACATCTTCCACTTTTCCACTTTATAATTTACAACCTGAAGAAACGAACTCCACAGAAGTTGGTGTTGAATTTCGTATGTTTAAAGGGCGTATAGGTATGGACGCTACCTATTATAAATCCAACACAATCAATCAGATTCTTAGAGTTACAATGCCCGGGTCGTCTGGTTACGAATTGAAGAGTATTAATGCAGGAAAGATGTCCAGCCATGGTTGGGAAGTTATGCTAACCGGTACACCGATACAAACCAAGAACTGGAACTGGGACGTTACCTTGAACTGGGGTATGAACCGTACAGAATGTATTGAGTTGGATCCTACACTGAAACGTTTCACAATTGGAGAAACCCGTGTTGGAAAAGTTGTAGTTGACGAAGGTGGCAGATTTGGGGATATCGTTTCAAAAGCATATAAACGCAATGCTGATGGACGTGTATTAATAGGCGACAATGGCATGCCTATTAGTGTCACAGACCAGGTAATTGGGAATATGACTCCTGACTGGACTGGTTCATTCTTCACTTCGCTTAGATACAAAAACCTTTCATTCAACGCATTGATCGATATACGTACTGGCGGAGATTTTATCTCTACCACAGACATGTACGCATGTACAGCCGGCACATCAGCCAAGACTCTCGTTGGACGTGGAACAGAAGGAATGGTTATAAACGGCATTGTGAATTCAACAGGTGCTGAAAATTCAAAAATAGTAAAAGCTGAAGACTATTTCGCAACTATTGGCGGAGCATACGGTGTGGGTGAAGAATTCCTTTATGATGCTTCTTACGCAAAATTGCGTGAAATATCCTTAGGATATACTTTGCCAGCTTCCTGGTTGAGAGGACTTCCAATTCAGAGTATAAAATTATCGGCAGTAGGTCGCGATCTCTTCTATATTTTCAAGAATGCTCCGGTTAATCCAGAAGGTTCATTCTCTCGTGAAGATTATGCACAGGCATTCGAATATTCGTCTTTGCCTCCTACACGCTCTTATGGTTTTACTCTTAATGTTAAATTCTAATTTGTCATACTACAATGAAACTATCGATAAAAAAAATAAGCGTTATTTGTCTCTTGACAGGTTTAACAGCGGGATGTACAGGCAATTTTGAAGATATGAACAAAGACCCCTTGGTGGCAACCGAGGTAAGTCCCAGTCTTATTCTTCCTAAAATGATAGACTATGGATTTAACTGCCGTTCCTGGGAATATCAGGTAGGAGACAATCTTCATACCAACCTGTACGCACAGTATTTTGCAAATACAGCATCCTATTTTCCTACCGACCGCTACGAATGGAAAGACGGTTGGGCTAAAGACGGATTCTGGCGTTCTTACTACGTATACTTGTCAAAGAATCTTCACGAAGTAGAAGCTATGCTTCCCGACCATCCGGAATACAATAACATGTATCAGGTGATGCGCATTATCTCTGCCATGGGAGCTGCACGCACAACAGACTGTTTTGGGGATGTTCCTTATACTGAAGCCGGACAAGGTATTATTGAACCGAAGTATGATACGCAAAAAGATATATATTATGATATCTTTAAAGAACTAACAGAAGCTGTAACAGTTCTAAAAAGCAATAATGCTAATCAAGAAGCCTATGGAAGTGAAGATATTCTGTTTGGCGGCGATCTTACAAAATGGATAAAACTAGCCAATTCGCTTCGTCTTCGCTACGCTTTACGACTATCGTTCATTGATGCAGAAAAAGCAAAAGCTGAAGGAGAAGCCGCTCTTAAAGAAAACCTTATGAGCAGCAACGACGACAACGCGGGCATAAAAAATGCGGAAGCCAATGCTGGTCATTCTTTGTGGACTATCAGTTTCTGGAATGAGTTCCGGGTAAGTAAGTCTATGATCGACATAATGCTGGGAGAAAGTGCTGTTGCAGACCCTCGTCTTCCATTATGGTTTAGTCAAACTCAAGGATATGCATACGGAACTTCCGATGTTCAGTATCGGGGTGTGCCGAATGGTCTGCCCACTTCTGAACTATCAAAACCGGAATACAATGCGACAAACAATTCTTGCATCTGGGGTCTGTATGTTTATCCGGAATGGAATCAACAAGCCAAAGGAAGTGTACAAGAAGGAACCGTTCCCCAAGGTACAACCGTTAAACCGCAGGTTATCATGAACTATGCAGAAGTTTGCTTGCTTAAAGCTGAAGCAGCCCTAAGAGGTTGGTCTGGAGCCGGCGATGCAAAAGAAAATTATGAAGCCGGGATCCGCGCTTCTATTGCTGAAGCCCGTTCGGGAGTTAGTGCTTCTATTTATACAACAGCCAACGACGATGCTTACATCAACGGAGGAAATGTAAAATGGGATGCCTCCGCAAGCTTCGAAGCCAAACTGAAACAGATTATCACTCAAAAATGGATTGGAATCTATCCTAATGGAACAGAAGCATGGATTGAATTCAGACGTACAGGTTATCCGGAGCTGACTCCTGTGGTTCAAAGCGACAATGATCTGATTAAATCAGGAGAATTTATTAAGAAACTTCGTTATATAGACGACGAACTGAATCTGAACAGCTATTCAAAACAAACTACGTTGAATAATGGTAAGGGGGATGGACAAAATGTTCGCGTTTGGTGGGATACTTCCAGATATAATTGATAATTCAAAAATTCATATAAAGGGGGGAGTTACTTCTCCCCTTTTTTTTTACTTTTGGCTTTTGATCTATAATTAAAATACACATGAAAAAAACAACTTTGATTCCATTGGTCCTTCTATTAGTGGGCTGGGCTTGCCAACCCGCGCAGAAAGGATCTGACGTTCCTGCCAACAATGCAATGACGCAAGAAGTGTTTGTTCCCGAAAACAACGGATACAAACTGGCATGGCAAGACGATTTCAACGGCACAGAACTTGACACAACCAAATGGGAATACCGCGGAACAGGTCCGCGTAGAATTGGATACAATGACACATCAATGGTTAAGCTTGAAAACGGGAACTTGTTGTTGATGTATGATATTGTTGGAGATAGCATTCTTGGTGCCATGATTGGATCTGCAGGAAAGTATGAAACTACCTACGGATATTTCGAATGCCGCGCCGAACTACAAAAATCCATTGGCCCGTGGGCTGCTTTCTGGATGCAGTCTCCCAAAATATCGCAAGGGACAGATCCTGCTGAGTTTGGAGCTGAAATCGACATATTCGAATACTTCAATGAAATGGGTAAAGATACCTTGCAGCATGCAGTGCATTGGGCATATGGTCCGGATATGCAATCAGTAGGACCTATGAAAAGTGGATTAGAAGGTTTGGACAAAGGATTTCACACCTTTGGACTTGAATGGACAGATACAAAATATGCCTTCTTTATTGATGGGCTTAAGTTTTTTGAACAGACAAAAGGTATTTCTAAAATTGATCAATACATAATTCTTAGTATGGAAATTCGCGATAAACTTGAGGGATTCAAGAAAGCTTGTGCTCCTGATACGTTTAAAGTGGACTATGTAAAAGTGTACAAGAAATAAATGAACATACAATGAGTACCTGCTATTTTAAATATATAGCAATTACAGCCTGCCTTTTACTTGGGAGTGGGACTTTATCGTCTCAACCTGTTGTTAAAGGATATATGAGTACCGATATCCATGATTTGGTGCTGATATATCAGGGAGGGAGTCATCGGCTGGATTGGACAGAGGATCAGTTTCTGCCTTATGTAATACATGAAGATTCTAAGGGTAATAAGGATTGGTTTTTCGACGGTTTCCTGTTTTTGGAATTCAAAGATGGGAAGGGACGTTGTTATACATCCCGCTACGAAAAATTTAGTGCACGGAAACAAGAATGGGAATGGTTGTTAGGGCGTATTTTTGAGGAGGGTAAAGCTTTATCTGCACTTAACAGTTGCATTGGTAAACAAAAACAAATTCAGGGTAATCCTGGCTTTAAGCACAGGGTGGTTATCAGTGTTCCGGAAGCTATTCCGGATCAAAAGGATTGGGGTGTGCTTAACGGAAAAGCATTGGATTTTTCGAAGGATGCCGACAAATACGCTGCTTGTAAATGGTTTATAGATGAAGTTGAAACACGGTTTCGCAATGCCGGATACAGCAATCTTGAGCTGGCGGGTTTTTACTGGGTAGCCGAAGATATCGTAACAAGCAGACTGCAAACTGTTCCTTTGGGTGATTATGTTCGTTCGCTGAACAAAAAGTTCTACTGGATTCCCTATTGGAATGCCATGGGATACAGCGACTGGAAAAGCCTTGGGTTTGATGTTGCTTATGCCCAGCCCAATCATTTTTTTGATGCTCAGATTCCGGACCAACGTATTGACAATACGTGTGCTTTGGCTTATACCCACAATATGGGGTTGGAAGTTGAGTTCGACGATCGGGCTTTGGCCGGAGCAAAAAATTCATTTCACAAGCGATTGGTTGCCTATCTGGATAAGTTTGAATCGAATAACGTGTACGCTGATGCGGCTATTGCCTACTATGAAGGCGGTGGAGCTATCATCGATTTTGCCCGCTCGGCGAATCCCGAAGACAGAGCTTTGATGGATAGGCTGTCGCTACTTGTAAAGAGTAGAAGAGAGAGGATGAAGATAGTTTCGGACGATTTAGGAAGTTCCCCTTGGAATGGCATAAATAATCGCACAATTTCGGTTAACCCGGAAGGGAAGCTTTTAATAAGTACAGGCTTAGCCGATACACGGGGCAAACTGGAAAAAACAAGGGGAAAGTTTGAAATAAAGATGAAGTTGCTTTCTGCATCGCCGAACGACAAAGCGTATATCCGGCTTGTTCCCGTTAGGGCATCCGGGAAATCAAGTCTTCGGAACGAAGAGATTACGATGATGGCTTATGCTGGTAGTCAGCCTGAAATGATTAAGGGCGGTGTATTTACCCGCAAATTGAACGAAGAAACAGACAATAAAAAAGGAACATCCGTAAAGGTATCGGGGCTGACTGGCGAATTGCATACGCTTGTTTGTGAATGGAAAGAGCATGAAATTCATTTATCGCTGGATGGAATACTCTTTTTTGTGTATGATGATTATTTATACGATAGAAACGCGGCCGACTTCAAGGACTACTGGCCCTTTGATGAGCCCTGCTATTTGGAGGTTGAAGCTCTATCCGGGAACAATAATCCGGTAATTTCTATTGATTCGTCCTCTTATATTGAGTATTAATTTCAATTTATACCGTATATATATAAAGGAAACATTTTTTGCTTTCTTATAATAATAGGTTCAATAGGGGGAGCGAGCCGGCTAGTGGTTAGTCGGCTCGCTTATTTTTTACTCAGTCTTTAATCTCCTCTTATCCAGTAAAGTAGCATTATCCCAATAGACTTCTATTACTTTGCATACGAACAAGTATTCGTTTGTCATATGGATACTTTGCGTTTGCGATATGGCAAACGAATACTTGTTCGTAGTCTTAGCGATAGTTTACTTAATCCTTTCTTATACTTTATCGTTTAAAGGGTACCAAATACAAGCTGATTGAGAGTCCTCCTGGTGCGGAAAAGGTAGTGGAACCGCTCTTCAGAAAGAATGAGGCTGCCTGAAATTAAAAAGTGACAGGTGGGAGATCATCCGCATCTGTCACAAACCATCCCTCACCCACCAAACCCTGATCAGCAAAGGGATCTAAAGCATTTGGTGATAGGTGGCAGATTAAAACGACATTAATTCGTTTTAATCTGCCACCTTTTGTGGAATTCAGAAACATTACTTACCATTAGTGATAACACCCGAGTCGTTATCGCTGTTGTTCAACTTCTTCTGGGCACTCTGATAGCTTCGGCCGAAATTAAGGTTCCAGGTGAATGAAAGGGCTATCATTCTTGAAGATTCGTTGATATACATTGCTCTTTTTACGGAGGCTACCTTCGACCAGTTTTCGTTTACTGTTTTATAGTTGTCGGCAAACGGATTAAATACGCCAGCCCCAACGGATATATTTTTGTGGTTATATTTGAGTTGAAGAATATGATAATTCTCGCCTCCATATATATTCTCGCCCCAGAACCAGTTCCAGTTACTTTGAATCTGGAATGCTAACATAAATTTCTTGTACTTGGCCGACATATCCGCACGGTAAAACCAATTCGTATATTCGTGGCTGTAACTGTTGCCATCACTAAGGTAATGATTTACGCCTCCGGTAACAGACAATTGCAACACATCTTTAAACGGCTGAGCCTTAAGTGTGGTCTCGGCAGATAGCCTTTGCCATTTGTTCTGGTTATCGAAGGTGTTGATAAAGCTGCTTCCTTCAATAAACTTTTCGTCCATAATAGCTTTTGGCTTGTATTCGTAAGCCGACCAAAAATTAGCGGTGAAGATCCCTTTACGAACCTCTCCCGATAAATTCAGGCTGTAAGTTGTATAGGGTCGTAACTCCGGATTACCACGCGAAATCTGCAATGAATCGATCCGCTGATCAACAGCGCTAATTTCTGAAAGAGACGGAGCTGTATTGTACACGCCACCTTGCAAACGTAAATAAGCATTTGACGGGAAATTGTATTGCAAGGTCAGTTTAGGATTGAAAGAATAAGTCTGATATCCGTCTCCATCTCCTTTCTGGAAAAACCAGGATCTGGTTCCCCCTACCCCGAACATATACTCCAGTTGTTTATACTTTCCCTTAAATGACAGGTAAGCGTAGGTGTCTGACTGTTCCATTTCGGTTAGATAGCTGTGACCGTTTGTATAGGTATTATCGGCGTAGGCCTGCGTGTGTTTAACTCCTCCGCTCAAACTTCCGGCTTCAAACTGTTTTTCATAAATTGCTTCCCCAATCACTGAGTATTTTTTACCATCCACATTGTTCGTGATATCGGAAAGCAACTGATCGTTGCGTCGTTCCTGATACAAGCGCCCCGACTCTGATCCGATATAGGTTCCCACAAGGTTGAATACAAGCAGCTGCTTATTAGGTAAACTCTGCTGATAGTAGAGGTCGAGCGAAGGTCGGTTGGTAATAGCCGTACTCTTGTCTGTTAGCCGTACCATCTGCTCAGGATGTTCAACTTCATACAGATCACTGTTGTAATCAAAATGCGACTGATTATTTCCATGGTAACGAAAGGTTGCATTAAAAACCGCCTTATCATTGGGCTGATAGTTATACTGCAAGGAAGCATTCTGCCAATACATTCCTAAGTGACCCGGATGACCGGTTTCCTTGCGGTGGAGCATTGATCCGTCAGCAAAAGTAAAAATCTCCTCATTATCCCGCCACATTTGATAAAAATCGCGGGTAGCTAATCTGTAAGAAACAGAAAATTCCGATTTCTTATTGTTCAACTTGGCCGAGATCTGGTCTTCGCCCCAAACGCTGTTAACGGCATTTGTGAAATCGACAGACACATTCCCTCCCGATACTTTACGGCGGGTAATATAATCAAGTACAACGGCCGCATTGCCATAACGCAAGCCAGGATTATCATGATACTCTACCCGAATAATATCGTCGGGCAAAAGCGCGATAATTTCTTCGTTGGTAGCTATAATACCATTGATTCGAAGCTGTACTTCTCCTCCACCGGGTACAGAAATAGTACGATATAGGTTGTTTACCTGCAAACGAGGCAATTGCAATTGTTGGAGTAGATCGATTCCATTGGCAGATGACTTACGTTGACTTTCGGAAGGAAACACGATCTTACGGTCGGCTTTATTCTTTTCGTTCGATGCCTTTACTGTAACTTCGCTAAGCGATACAGAATTTTCTTCCAGCTCCAGAGAGCCTAAGTCGAGAGCTTTGGTTACTCCCGGTAAAACAGTTTCGGCAGTTTGATAACCAATGCTTGAAACGACCAAACGATAATCGCCTGCGGGAACATTGGCTACAATGAAATCGCCTGATTTATCGGAAGAAGCACCTCCTACAAAGGTGGTGTCTGCCGTAGTTAATACAACATTCGCAAATTCGAGAGGTTGTTTGCTTTGTGCATCCATTATACGTCCGAAGATCTGTATATTTTGTGCGGAAAGAATCGTCGTACAAAGGAACAACAGACAGGTGGAAAAAAGTAGTTTGCTCATATTCTTACTATTTAATTTTCAAGTTTCTGAATATAAGACGCAAGAAGAATAGAAAGCGTTACATGAAAATCAATATAAATATACTACCTTGCATAACAATATACTTTGTAGGATAAAGCAATGCATTGAATTAGATGAATATAATTACCATCTGCCTGGTCGGACTACTAAATAAAAAAAAGGGGATCCCGTCACAGGAGCCCCCTTTCCGATAATTGAAAGTTTGTCTAAAATTTAGCAGCAAGCTGCTTTTTTAAGTTTTGCGTATCCGTAAACGGCACGATTACCCAATTCTTCTTCAATACGAAGAAGCTGGTTGTATTTGGCCATACGGTCTGAACGGCTAAGTGAACCCGTTTTAATCTGACCCGAGTTGGTAGCCACAGCAATATCTGCAATGGTTGCATCTTCTGTCTCGCCGGAACGGTGAGATGTAACAGATGTATATCCGTTACGATGAGCCATCTCAATAGCATCGAGAGTTTCTGTAAGTGTACCAATCTGGTTTACCTTGATAAGGATAGAGTTTGCACAACCTGTTTCAATTCCCTTTTTAAGAAAATCAACATTTGTTACAAACAAATCGTCTCCCACAAGCTGAATCTTATCTCCGAGAGCAGATGTAAGTAATTTCCATCCTTCCCAGTCGCCTTCGTCCATACCGTCTTCGATAGAGTCTATAGGGAATTTAGCTACTAATTCAGAAAGGTATTCAACCTGTTCCTTGGCTGTTCTCTTGGCACCTTTAGCACCTTCAAACTTAGTATAATCATAAATTCCATCTTTATAAAACTCGGAAGAAGCACAGTCAAGAGCAATAGTTACATCTTTACCTGGCTCGTATCCGGCTCCTTTAATCGCCGATAAAATAGAGTTAAGAGCGTCTTCTGTTCCGTCTAAAACCGGAGCAAAACCGCCTTCATCTCCAACTGCTGTACTAAGGCCACGATCGTGTAATACTTTTTTTAATGAATGAAAAACTTCTGCACCCATTCGTAATCCTTCACGGAAGCTGGTAGCTCCAACAGGACGAATCATGAATTCCTGAAATGCAATGGGCGAATCGGAGTGAGACCCACCATTAATGATATTCATCATTGGTACTGGCAATACATACGCATTAGTACCTCCAATGTAACGATACAAAGGAATATCCAAATAGTTTGCGGCTGCCTTTGCAACTGCAAGAGATACACCCAGCATAGCATTAGCTCCCAAATTTGATTTGGTATTAGTACCATCTAATTCGATAAGCTTGCGGTCAATTTCAACTTGTTTAAGTGCGTTATAACCCAATAATGCCGGTGCTATAACACTGTTTACATTTGCTACAGCTTTAAGAACGCCTTTACCACCGTAACGTTTTTTGTCTCCGTCGCGTAATTCAATAGCTTCGTTTTCGCCGGTAGAAGCTCCGGAAGGAACAGCTGCACGACCAAATGCTCCTGATTCCAACCATACATCCACTTCAACTGTGGGATTACCACGAGAGTCTAACACTTCACGTCCGATAATTTTTGCAATATCCATACTTATCATATTTAGAAATTAGTTATAAATAATCTACTCATATAAAACAAACCCAAGCATCGGAATGTTGGTGAAATTTATATAAAGATGTGCAAAATAAATACAAGACCTGGTTATAATGCAATAAAAAAGGGAGAACCCGTATGGATTCCCCCTTTTACTATTTTAAAAGCCGTAATACTTATTCAGCAGAACTTTCAGCTACTTCAGCAGCAGGTGCATCTGTAGTTGCTTTCTTTCTTGAACGACGTGTTTTAGCTGCTTTTTTAGCTACGTTATCTTTCAACATGTTTTCGTTGTAGTCAACAAGTTCAATGAAGCACATTGCTGCATTGTCACCTAAACGATTACCTGTCTTAAGGATTCTTGTATAGCCACCTGGACGATCGCCAATCTTTTTTGATACTTCCTGGAACAATTCAGTTACAGCATATTTATCTTGTAATGTACTGAAGACAATACGACGTGAATGTGTGCTGTCGTCCTTAGATTTAGTGATAAGAGGCTCAACAAACTTACGAAGAGCTTTAGCTTTCGCAGTAGTAGTGAAGATTCTCTTATGCATAATCAAAGAAGTAGCCATATTGGAAAGCATCGCCTCACGGTGAGTATTTGTCCGACCTAAGTGATTGAATTTTTTATTATGTCTCATCGCTTTACTCTTTATCTAATTTATATTTCGTGATATCCATACCGAATGAAAGGTTCAAGCCTTCAAGCAGTTCATCTAGTTCTGTAAGTGATTTCTTTCCGAAGTTACGGAATTTCAACAAATCATTTTTGTTGAATTTAACCAACTCACCTAACGTTTCAACATCTGCAGCTTTTAAGCAATTCAATGCGCGAACGGAAAGATCCATGTCTGCTAATTTGCTCTTAAGCAGCTGACGCATGTGAAGAACTTCTTCATCGAACTCTTCATTACCGTCTGTATCAACTGTTTCTGTAGCAATCTTTTCATCTGAAAACAACATAAAATGGTGAATCAAAATCTTAGCAGCTTCTTTCAACGCTTCCTTCGGATGAATAGAACCATCAGTGGCTATTTCAAGAACCAATTTTTCGTAGTCCGTCTTTTGCTCAACACGAAAGTTCTCGATTGAATATTTAACATTACGAATAGGGGTAAAAATAGAGTCAACTGCAATCACATTAATGTCTGCATTAGGATCTCTGTTTTCATCTGCAGGTACATACCCGCGACCCTTATTAATGGTTAATTCAATCTGTAAACTAGCGCTAGAATCTAGATGGCAAATAACCAATTCGGGATTCAACACCTCGAATCCATTAAGTTGCTTACCTATATCTCCGGCTTTGAACTCATCCGAACCCGAAACAGTAATACTTACTTTTTCATTCTCTACGTCGTCAACAATATGTTTGAATCGAACTTGCTTCAAATTCAAAATTATGTTTGTTACATCTTCCAAAACACCGGGAACAGTACCAAATTCATGTTCTACTCCTTCGATTTTAATTGATGTAATAGCAAAACCTTCAAGTGACGACAAGAGGATACGGCGCAGGGCATTACCTACAGTAATACCATAGCCGGGTTCCAACGGACGAAATTCAAACTTTCCGAAGAAGTTGTCCGCTTCCAACATTAATACTTTATCGGGTTTTTGAAATGCTAATATCGCCATGGAATCAATTATTATTTAGAATACAATTCTACGATCAACTGCTCAGTAATGTTTTCAGGAATATCAGCTCTTTCAGGCGTATGCAGTAGTTTTCCGCTTAAAGTAGTCTGATCCCATTCTATCCAAGGATACTTGCTGTGATTGAAGCCAGCCAAAGCATCGGTAATGATTTCAAGAGACTTTGCTTTCTCTCTCACACCAATAACCTGACCAGGTTTTACAGAATATGAAGGAATGTTTACAACTTTACCATCAACAACAATGTGACGGTGAGAAACTAACTGACGGGCAGCATCTCTCGTAGGTGCTAATCCTAAACGGAACACCAAGTTGTCTAAACGTACTTCAAGTAACTGCAATAAAACCTCACCGGTAATACCTTTACTGCGTGAAGCTTTTTCAAACATGATTCTAAACTGTTTTTCTAATACACCATAGGTATATTTAGCTTTTTGCTTCTCACGAAGCTGAATTCCGTACTCAGAAGTCTTTTTACGTCTGGAGTTACCATGTTGTCCCGGAGGATAGTTCTTTTTTGAAAGAACTTTATCAGCACCGAAAATAGGCTCACCGAATTTACGGGCAATTCTTGATTTTGGACCAGTATATCTTGCCATTTTTCTATTGTTTTAAATGTTCTGTATGAATCTGGAATCGTGCAGCCGCGACTGCAGAGAGGATAATGTGCAATCTTATCACAATTCCGGATTCATGTGCAGCAAATTATTGTTAATTAAACTCTTCTCTTTTTAGGAGGACGACATCCGTTGTGTGGCAATGGAGTAACGTCAACAATTTCAGTTACCTCGATACCTGCACCGTGAATTGTTCTGATAGCAGACTCACGTCCGTTACCTGGGCCCTTAACAAATACTTTTACCTTTCTTAATCCAAGATCAAAAGCTACCTTAGCACAATCCTGTGCTGCCATCTGAGCTGCATAAGGAGTGTTTTTCTTTGAACTTCTGAAACCCATTTTACCGGCAGAAGACCAACTAATTACCTGGCCATCACTATTTGCAAGTGATACAATAATGTTGTTGAAAGAAGAATGAATATGTGCTTGTCCAAAAGCATCAACTTTTACGTTTCTCTTCTTTGCTGCGACTGTTTTTTTTGCCATATTAACTCTTATTATTTAGTAGCTTTTTTCTTGTTTGCAACAGTTTTCTTTTTACCCTTACGTGTACGTGCATTGTTTTTTGTACTCTGACCACGAAGTGGTAAGCCAACACGGTGACGTACACCTCTGTAACAACCGATATCCATCAGTCGTTTAATGTTCAGCTGAACTTCAGAACGTAGATCCCCTTCTACCTTACATTCAGCACCGATTATTTCACGAATCTGAGCAGCCTGTTCGTCTGTCCAGTCTTTAACCTTAATATCACGATTTATGCCCGCTTTATCTAAAATATAGTTTGAACGACTGCGACCTATTCCGAAAATATAAGTCAAAGCAATTTCGCCCCTTTTATTTTGTGGCAAGTCTACACCAACTATTCTTATAGCCATATTACTTACTAAAATTAGTTTGCAAAATTAATAAATTATCCCTGACGTTGTTTAAACTTCGGGTTTTTCTTGTTAATTACATACAAGCGACCTTTTCTTCTTACAATTTTGCATTCGTCGGTGCGCTTCTTTAAAGATGCTCTTACTTTCATATCTTGTTTTTTTTATTTGTACCTAAAAGCAATTCTACCTTTCGATAAATCATACGGAGACATTTCAACTCTCACCTTATCACCCGGAAGGATTTTAATGTAATGCATTCGCATCTTTCCTGAGATATGTGCCGTAATTTCATGTCCGTTCTCCAATTCTACCCGAAACATTGCATTAGACAATGCTTCGATAATTACTCCATCCTGTTCAATTGCTGACTGTTTAGCCATAAAATTCAAATAAATTAAATTGCGTTATCTCCAAGTACTTCTTCTATAAACATAAACGAAGACAAAATATCTGGCCCATTCGGACGTATAGCGATACAATGTTCAAAGTGTGCTGAGGGTTTTCTATCCTTTGTACGGACAGTCCATCCATCACGTTCGAATACGACATTTTTGCTTCCAAGGTTTATCATCGGCTCTATACAGATACACATCCCATTTCTGAGAATCGGACCACAACCACGGCGACCGTAATTGGGTACTTCAGGTTCCTCATGCATGTTACGACCGCATCCGTGTCCTACCAATTCGCGAACAACAGAAAAATTACGGCCCTCACAATAGGATTGAATAACATTACCTATATCGCCAACTCGCTTTCCTTCAACAGCCGATTGTATTCCTAAATAAAGGGATTCTTTGGTTGTTTTCAAAAGTTGTTTAACTTCGGGTGATACTTCACCTACACAAAAAGTATAGGCTGAGTCTCCGGTAAATCCATTTATGTGAGTTCCACAGTCAACCGAAATAATATCGCCATCCTTCAACACTGTTTTGGATGATGGAATACCATGAACAACATTTTCGTTAACTGAGGCACAAATTGAATTTGGGAAGCCTCCATATCCCAAAAATGCCGGAGTAGCGCCATTATCCCTAATGAATTCCTCGGCTATTTTATCAAGTTGAAGCGTTGTGACACCAGGTACAATATGCTTGGCTAATTCGCCAAGAGTCTTGCCTACCAGTTGATTTGCCACACGCATCAACTCAATTTCTTCATCTGTTTTTAAATAGATCATTCTACTAATAAGCGGCTACAGAGCCTGAACGTCCTTTAATTCTACCTGACTTCAATAATCCGTCGTAATGACGCATTAACAAATGACTTTCAACTTGCTGTAATGTATCAAGAATTACACCAACTAAAATCAACAGAGATGTTCCACCAAAAAATTGAGAGAACTCCATACTTACACCGGCGATTCTGGCAAAGGCAGGCATAATAGCTACCAAAGCAAGGAATAATGCACCAGGTAAAGTAATTCGATCCATAATGGTATCCAGATAATCTTTTGTATGTTTTCCCGGTTTAACGCCTGGGATAAATCCATTATTTCTCTTCAAATCATCAGCCATTTGTGTTGGATTGATGGTTATTGCTGTATAGAAATACGTAAAGAGAATGATCAACACTGCAAACACAAAGTTGTACCAAAATCCGCTGTTATCCATAAAAGCTGTCCAAAATCCGCTAGATTCCTGTGTGCTGGAAAAACCAACAATTGAAATAGGAATAAACATAATTGCCTGAGCAAAAATGATTGGCATAACATTCGCAGCATTAACCTTTAACGGAATATACTGTCTTGCTCCACCGTATTGTTTATTTCCAATAATTCTTTTTGCATATTGAACTGGAACTTTACGTGTACCTTGTACTAACAAAATTGCTCCGGCAATAACAAACAAAAGGAATAACATTTCAAATAGGAACATAACCAATCCTCCTGTTTTTTCTGTTGTTCTCGAAATAAATTCCTGGAACAAAGAATGAGGAAGACGTGCTATAATACCAACAAGAATAATGAATGAAATACCATTACCTACACCTTTATCTGTGATTTTTTCTCCAAGCCACAAGACAAACATACTTCCTGCAGCTAAAATAATTGTACTATAAATAGTGAAAAAGAAACCTGCTGGCAAGCTTGCGCCTACAGCTTTAAGTTGTACACTTAGATTCACAAGATACGTAGGACCCTGGAATAAAAGAATAGCAACTGTTAGGTAACGAGTCCACTGATTGATTTTACGACGTCCGCTTTCGCCTTCTCTTTGAAGTTTTTGGAAAGACGGAACAGCGATGGCTAACAACTGCATAACAATGGAAGCGGAAATATACGGCATGATACCTAATGCAAAAATAGATGCATTGGCAAAGGCTCCTCCTGAAAACATATCAAGAAGAGCAAGTAATCCACCCCTTGTCTGCTCCTGCAAAGCGGTTAAGGCTTTGGGATCAACACCTGGAAGAACAACATACGTTCCGAAACGATATACCAACACTAATAAAAGAGTGGTGAGGATCCGATTTCTCAGATCCTCTATCTTCCAGATATTTTTTATTGTATCAACTGCTCTCATAACTTAGAGTTTAACAACATTTCCACCTAAAGCTTGGATGGCTTCTTCTGCACTTTTTGAGAAAGCATGAGCTTCAACATCAAGTTTAGCAGTCAATTCGCCTTTTCCTAAAATTTTAACCAATTGTGATTTAGAAATGAAACCTGCGGCAATCAGATCGGCTACACCAATCTTAGAAAGCTGTTGAGCTTCTGCCAATTGTTGTAAAGTCTCTAAATTGATGGCTTTATATTCTACACGGTTAATATTCTTGAAACCAAATTTAGGCAAACGTCTCTGAATAGGCATTTGACCTCCTTCGAAACCAATCTTTCTGGAATAACCAGATCTGGATTTAGCTCCTTTGTGTCCTCTTGTTGAAGTACCACCTAATCCTGAACCGGTACCGCGGCCGATTCTTTTTCTGGTTTTGATAGATCCTTCAGCAGGTTTTAAATTTGATAAATTCATTTTGTATAATTTATTTTTTAAACCAATTATTATTTCTCTACAGAAACCAAATGTTTCACTTTCTCAACCATACCAAGGATCGCAGGTGTAGCTTCGTGTTCTACAACACGATTCATTTTCCGCAGTCCAAGTGCATCTAGTGTCAGCTTCTGTACTTTAGGGCATTTAATTCTGCTTTTAACTTGTTTGATCTTTATTGTTGCCATAATTATATCTCCCTTATTTAACCTCTGAACACCTTTTCAACAGATATACCTCTATTTTGAGCAACAGTAAAAGGATTTCTCAACTCACCTAATGCAGCAATAGTTGCTTTTACAAGGTTATGAGGATTTGAAGATCCTTTTGATTTTGCCAAAACGTCGGTAATACCAACACTCTCAAGTACGGCACGCATAGCACCACCAGCTTTAACACCGGTACCGTGAGATGCCGGTTTAATAAATACCTCTGCACCGCCAAATTTAGCAAGTTGTTCGTGAGGAATAGTACCTTTATGAACTGGAACCTTGATTAAATTTTTCTTTGCAGCTTCTACACCTTTAGCAATTGCTGTCGTTACTTCGCCGGCTTTACCTAAGCCCCAACCAACTATACCATCTTCGTTTCCTACTACAACAATTGCAGCGAAACTAAATGTACGTCCACCTTTGGTAACTTTTGTCACACGGTTAATTGCAACTAATCTGTCCTTCAACTCTAAGTCGTTGGTCGATTTAACTCTATTATTAACTCCTGCCATTTTGATTAAAATTTAAGGCCGCCGTTACGCGCAGCATCTGCTAATTCTTTAATTCTCCCATGATACAGGTAACCATTACGGTCAAAAACTACAACTTGTACACCAGCTTCCTGAGCACTCTTTGCAATTTGTTCTCCTACCTTAGCTGCAAGTTCCTTTTTAGAGGCACTTTCTTCAATCTTTAAAGATGAAGCAGCAGCTAATGTACGACCTGTTGTATCGTCAATTACCTGTGCATAGATTTGTTTATTACTTCTAAACACAGTCAAGCGTGGACGTTCAGCAGTTCCTGAGATCTTGCTGCGTACGCTACGTTTTATCTTTAATCTTCTTTCTACCTTCGTTGTCATGATAATTTCAGTTTACGTAAATTACTTACCTGCTGACTTTCCAGACTTTCTGCGGATCTCTTCACCCACAAACTTAATACCTTTACCCTTGTAAGGCTCTGGCATACGGAATGAGCGAATCTTAGCACATACTTGTCCTAATAATTGCTTGTCAGCCGATTCAAGGATAATAAGAGGATTCTTATTTCTCTCTGATTTGGTTTCCACCTTAATTTCTGCAGGTAACTGTAAGAAAATATTGTGCGTATAACCCAATGAAAGGTCTAACAACTGGCCTGCATTTGAAACACGGTAACCAACACCTACAAGTTCTAATTCTTTCTTATATCCATCAGATACACCAAGAACCATGTTGTTGATTAATGAACGATACAGACCGTGCATAGCACGATGTTCTTTACTTTCGGTCGGTCTTGTTAACGTAATCACTCCGGCTTCAATTGATACCTGAATGGCTGGATTAACAGATTGAACTAGTTCGCCCTTAGGACCTTTAACAGTCACTACAGAATCCTTGATAGTAACAGTAACACCGGCTGGTACTTGGATTGGTAATTTTCCTATTCTTGACATTCTACTTTCCTCCTAATTAATAAACATAACATAAAACTTCACCACCGATTTTTAAATCGCGGGCTTCTTTGTCTGTCATAACACCTTTAGAAGTAGAAAGAACAGCAATACCTAAACCATTCAATACTCTTGGCATTTCTTTGTAACCAGTGTACCTACGTAAACCCGGAGAAGAAACTCTTTCGAGTTTCTTTATTGCGTTTACTTTGTTAACGGGGTCATACTTCAAAGCAATTTTAATTGTACCTTGAGGACCTTCTTCTACAAACTTAAAATTAAGAATGTAGCCCTTGTCAAAAAGGATCTTAGTGATCTCTTTTTTTAAATTTGACGCCGGCACTTCTACAACTCTGTGCTTGGCTTTAATTGCATTACGCAATCTTGTCAAATAATCTGCAATAGGATCTGTCATATAATAAATAATTAAATTGATCCGGACTTCCGGACAATATTTAAACTAAAAAAAATTCTTACCAACTTGCTTTCTTTACACCAGGGATTAAACCATTTGATGCCATTTCACGAAATTGGATACGAGAAATGCCGAACTGGCGTACATAGCCTTTCGGACGACCTGTGATTTTGCAACGGTTGTGCAAACGTACGGGTGAAGCATTTTTGGGTAAAGCTTGTAAAGCTTCATAGTCGCCTGCGGCTTTAAGTTCAGCTCTTTTTGTAGCATATTTTGCTACAAGCTTAGCTCTCTTAACTTCACGGGCCTTCATCGATTCTTTAGCCATATCTACTTAATCTTTTTTAATATTTTTAAAAGGCAAGCCAAATTCTCTCAATAGAGCATACCCTTCCTCATCTGTTTGCGCAGAGGTTACAAAGGTAATATTCATTCCCAATATTTTGGTAATACTGTCGATATTTATTTCAGGGAAAATAATTTGCTCCTGAATACCTAACGTATAATTACCTCTTCCATCGAACTTGCTTTCAATACCCTTGAAGTCGCGGATACGAGGAAGTGCAATACGAACAAGTCTTTCCAAAAATTCGTACATCTGCTCGCGACGTAATGTTACCATTACACCAATAGGCATCTTCTTACGAAGTTTGAAGTTTGAAATATCCTTCTTAGATACAGTAGCTACAGCTTTCTGACCTGTAATAGTCGTAAGTTCGCTGATAGCAATATCAATGATTTTCTTATCAGCAGAAGCCATTCCCAGACCTTGGTTGATAACAATCTTTTTCAAAACAGGAACTTGCATTACAGACTTGTATTCAAATTCTTTCGTCAAAGCAGGAACAATGCGATCCTGATATTCTTTTTTAAGATTTGCAGTATTGCTCATTACTTAATTTCCTCCCCTGATTTTTTTGAATAACGAACTAAAGCGCCTTCAGCGTTCAATTTACGTCCGATACGGGTAGCTTTTCCTGATTTAGGATCTACCACATTCAGATTTGAAATATGAACTGATGCTTCTTTCTTTTCAATTCCTCCTTGCGGATTCTTTGCATTAGGCTTGGTATGCTTTGATACCATATTAACACCTTCAACAACGGCACGTTGATCAGCTACAATAACCTGTAGCACGCGACCTGTTTTACCTTTGTCTTCGCCAGTATTAACAAAAACTATATCGCCTTTTTTTATGTGTAATTTACTCATTACCTAAAGTTTTACAGAATTAAAGTACTTCCGGTGCAAGTGAAACAATTTTCATATTTGCTAAACGAAGCTCTCTCGCTACCGGACCAAAAATACGACTTCCGCGAATATCACCACCGGCATTCAACAAAACGCACGCGTTATCATCGAAGCGGATGTATGAACCATCCTGACGACGAATTTCTTTTTTTGTACGAACGATGATAGCTTTTGAAACTGCACCTTTCTTTACATCACTTGCAGGGATTACGCTCTTAATTGCTACTACAATTACATCCCCTACAGTGGCATAGCGCTTTCTTGTACCGCCTAAAACACGAATACATAAAGCTTCTTTTGCGCCACTGTTGTCACATACTACTAGTCTTGATTCTTGTTGTATCATCTTACTTAGCTCTTTCGATTATTTGAACTAATCTCCATCTCTTGGTCTTGCTCAAAGGACGAGTTTCCATAAGTTTTACAGTATCGCCAATTGAACATTCATTATTTTCGTCATGAGCATGATATTTCTTCGTTTTATTAACGAATTTACCATAAATGGGGTGTTTTTCCTTCCATTTAACAGCAACAGTGATGCTTTTTTCCATCTTGTTGCTTAAAACCACGCCCGTTCTTTCTTTTCTTAAATTTCTAGTTTCCATCAGGCTCAATTATTTATTATTAAGTTCTCTGTAGCGCAATTCAGACTTCATGCGCGCAATCGTCCTGCGTTCTTGCTTAATCTGAGCAGGATTGTCAACAGGAGTAATGGTATGATTGATCTTTTTCAGATCATAAGCTGTAATTTCAGCTTCAACTCTTTCGAGTAACTCCTTTGTACTTAATTCTTTAATTTCTGCAATCTTCATAACAATTACGCATTTTGATTTTGAAAGTCATAATCACGTCTCACTACAAACTTAGTAGTAACGGGAAGTTTTTGAGCGGCTAAGCGCAAAGCTTCTTTAGCTACATCGAAAGGTACACCTTCAATTTCGAAAATAAGACGTCCTGGAGTAACAGGTGCCACAAATCCTTCTGGCGAACCTTTACCTTTACCCATACGTACTTCTGCAGGCTTTTTAGTAATTGGCTTATCTGGGAAAATACGTACCCAAACCTGACCCTGACGTTGCATGTAACGTGTTACAGCAATACGGGCAGCTTCAATCTGACGACCAGTAATCCATTTGGATTCTAAAGTCTTTATACCAAACGATCCGAATGCCAGCTGGTTGCCACGTTGAGCTTCGCCCTTCATGCGACCTTTCTGCTGTCTTCTGAACTTTGTTTTTTTAGGTTGTAACATCTCTTGTTTTTTCTAACGTTTAACGATTAGTTTTCTTTCTCTTGAAGTTCTTGTCTCTGTTGCCCGAGGTATTGCTGTCATTTCTGCGACCTGAATCTTTTGAAGCAGTAAATGAAGGAGCAAGATCTCTCTTACCATAAACTTCACCACGACAAATCCAAACCTTAATACCAATCAAACCAACCTTTGTCAACGCTTCTCCCAAAGCATAATCAATATCAGCTCTGAAAGTGTGCAACGGAGTTCTTCCTTCTTTATACATTTCTGAACGGGCCATTTCAGCACCATTCAAACGACCAGAGATTTGCACTTTAATACCTTCGGCACCCATTCTCATGGTAGCGGCAATAGCCATCTTGATAGCACGACGATATGCAATTTTTCCTTCTAGCTGACGTGCAATGTTGTTTGCTACAATAACTGCGTCTAATTCGGGTCTTTTTACTTCAAAGATGTTAATCTGAACTTCTTTATCAGTAATTTTTTTCAACTCTTCTTTCAACTTATCAACTTCCTGACCACCTTTACCGATGATAATGCCCGGACGTGATGTGCAAACTGTTATTGTGATCAACTTAAGTGTACGCTCAATAACAATACGTGATACACTAGCCTTTGCCAGACGGGCGTTCAGATATTTACGGATCTTGCTGTCTTCCAACAAAGTTTCACCATAATTATTTCCGCCATACCAGTTAGAATCCCATCCACGGATGATTCCTAAACGATTACTAATCGGATTAACTTTTTGTCCCATCTACAATTAATTTTGACTATCGTTTGTACTACGTGTATCAACAAACAAGGTAACGTGGTTCGAACGTTTACGAACTCGATAACCTCTTCCCTGAGGAGCTGGACGCATTCTCTTCAACATAGTAGCTGAATCTACTTGAATTGAAGACACGAACAATTCTCCCGTTTCTGCTTTACGCTCATTCTTTTGCTCCCAATTTGCAATAGCTGAACGTAGCAATTTTTCTACTCTTGCAGAAGCTTCCTTGTTAGAAAACTTCAAAACACCAAGTGCTCTGAAAACTTCCATTCCACGGATCATGTCTACTACTAGACGCATCTTACGTGGAGAAGTTGGCACATTTCGCAATTTTGCGAAATACATGGTCTTTTGGGCTTCTTTTCTTGCTTCGGCTGATATTCTTTTTCTAGCACCCATTTTATTGATTCTTTTAATTTTCAGATTCCTGAATTCCTGTTACTACCGATATTACTTTTTCTTACCACCGGAGTGACCACGGAAAGTACGTGTAGGAGAAAACTCTCCTAACTTATGACCAACCATGTTTTCGGTAACAAAAACAGGAATAAATTTATTTCCATTATGAACTGCAATAGTATGGCCTACAAAATCAGGCGAAATCATTGAAGCTCTTGCCCATGTCTTTACCACAGCTTTTTTGCCTGACTCATTCATAGTCAAAACCTTTTTTTCAAGCTTGATATTGATATACGGGCCTTTTTTTAGCGAACGACTCATAGTTTACTTAATTAATCAGTTTACTTCTTTCTTCTAACCACAATATACTTTGAAGAATGCTTCTTAGGAGCTCTTGTCTTCAAGCCCTTAGCATATAAGCCCGTACGTGATCTAGGATGACCTCCTGAAGCACGTCCTTCACCACCACCCATTGGGTGATCAACAGGGTTCATAACAACCCCACGGTTACGAGGACGACGGCCTAACCATCTAGAACGACCGGCTTTCCCTGATTTTTCAAGACCATGGTCTGAATTGCCAACGCTACCAACAGTAGCTTTACAAGCTGCAAGAATTTTGCGTGTTTCTCCGGAAGGCATTCTTAAAATTACATAGCTACCTTCTCTCGAAGTAAGCTGTGCAAAAGCACCTGCCGAACGAACTAATTTAGCACCTTGTCCAGGACGTAACTCTACGTTGTGAACAATTGTACCAACTGGAATATTTTGCAATGGCAAAGTATTTCCAACCTCAGGAGCTGCTTCGCTTCCTGAAACCACTGTCTGGCCAACTTCCAAGCCGTTTGGAGCAATAATATAGCTCTTTGCTCCATCAGCATAATACAATAAAGCAATACGTGAAGTACGATTGGGATCGTATTCGATTGTTTTTACTGTTGCAGGAATGCCATCTTTATTTCTCTTGAAATCGATAAATCTGTACTTTTGTTTGTGACCACCACCAATGTAGCGCATAGTCATCTTACCGGTATTGTTACGACCGCCAGAACAATTTTTACCTGTTACAAGAGACTTCTCTGGTGTACTTGCAGTGATATTATCAAATGCACCAATAACTTTGTGTCTCTGCCCCGGTGTTGTGGGCTTTAATTTACGTATTCCCATTTTTCTTTTTAGATATTACTAAAGAAATCGATTGATTCTCCTTCTTTCAACGTTACGATTGCTTTCTTAAAAGATGCTTGTTTTCCGCTAATAACACCAGATTTGGTATAACGACTTTTCAACTTACCCGCATAGTTGATGGTGTTAACATCAACTACGGTTACGTTGTACATATCTTCGATCGCTTTCTTTATCTCTAACTTGTTGGCATCAGGAGAAACACGAAAACCATAGCGATTAGCCATCTTTTCAGTAATCGCTGTTTGTTTCTCTGTTACTATAGGTTTTATAATAATTCCCATTATTTTACTCCTTATGCTTTAAATAAATTATCTATAACAGCAACAGAACTTTCAGTCAGCACCAAACTTGTAGCGTTAAGCACTGCGTATGTGTTTAGTTCAGAGGCCGTTATTACATTTGACTTCTCTAAATTACGAGCCGACAAATATACAAAATTATTTCTCTCTGATAATACCAAAAGTAACTTTCCATCAGCCACTTTCAGATTTTTAGCAATTGCAGTAAATTCTTTTGTTTTAGGAGCTTCCATAGAGAAATCTTCCACTACAACAATAGCATTTGTCTGCGCTTTATATGCCAATGCAGATTTACGGGCTAATCCTTTAACCTTTTTGTTTAGTTTGAACTCGTAATCTCTTGGCTTAGGACCAAAAACACGTGCACCACCTACCAACAAAGGAGAATTAATATCACCGCGACGAGCTCCGCCACCACCTTTTTGCTTGATCAGCTTACGGGTACTACCTGAGAGTTCGCTTCTCTCTTTCGACTTATGAGTTCCCTGACGCTTGTTAGCCAAATGTTGTTTAACATCCAGATAAATTGCATGATCGTTGGGTTCTATGCCGAAAATAGCATCATTCAAAGTTACCTTTCTTCCGGTATCTTCGCCTTTAATATTTAATACGCTCAGTTCCATTACTTCTCAATTAATACGATTGAACCTTTTGCTCCTGGAACAGATCCTTTTACTAATAAAAGATTGTGCTCCGGCATCACCTTGATCACCTGAAGGTTTTGAACAGTTACACGTTCGTTACCCATCTGTCCGCCCATACGAGTTCCCTTAAAAACCTTTGCAGGATAAGAACAAGCACCAACACTACCCGGGGCACGCAAACGGTTATGCTGACCGTGTGTTGCTTGTCCAACACCAGCAAATCCGTGACGCTTTACAACGCCTTGGAAACCTTTACCCTTTGATGTTCCGATAACATCTACGAAACCTACACTTTCTAAATAATCTACAGAGATAACATCTCCTAAATTATAAGAGGTTTCAAAATTTTTGAACTCGGCCAAGAATCTCTTGGGAGCTACGCCTGCTTTCTTGAAGTGGCCCATTTCAGGTTGTGTAGTGTGTTTCTCTTTTTTATCCTGGAAACCTAACTGCACAGCTTCATAACCATCATTTTCGAGAGTTTTGATCTGCGTAACAACACAAGGACCCACTTCGATAACAGTGCATGGAAGATTTTTTCCCTCGGCACTGAAAACGGATGTCATTCCGATTTTTTTTCCTAATAATCCTGGCATTTCACTTAATTTTTAAATACTCACACTTTAATTTCAACTTCTACACCGCTGGGCAACTCCAGCTTCATCAATGCATCAACTGTTTTAGCAGTTGAGCTATAGATGTCAATTAATCTCTTGTAAGAAGAGAGTTCAAACTGCTCACGAGACTTTTTATTAACGAAAGTCGAGCGGTTCACAGTAAAAATACGCTTATGCGTAGGCAGAGGTATAGGGCCGCTTACTACAGCACCGGTAGCCTTTACCGTCTTTACAATCTTCTCTGCAGACTTGTCTACAAGAGAATAATCATAAGACTTTAATTTAATTCTGATCTTTTGGCTCATATTTATTTATATGTTTCTAAATTATTTGATCAATTCTACGCGACCTTGAACCTCTGTCAAAACTTGTTTGGCAATTGAAGAAGACACTTCAGAATAATGAGAAAATTGCATAGATGAAGTAGCACGACCTGAAGAAATGGTACGTAATGTCGTAACATAACCAAATGTTTCTGCCAAAGGTACTGTAGCTTTTACAATACGTGCACCTGTGCGGCTTGATTCCATACCTTCTACCTGACCACGACGTTTGTTCAAGTCAGAGATTACATCACCCATATTTTCTTCCGGGGTAACAACTTCAATTTTCATGATGGGTTCCATCAAAGCAGGAGAAGCTTTTTCTGAAGCACTCTTGAATGCCTGGATAGCACAAATCTCGAAAGACAACTGGTCAGAGTCAACCGGGTGGAAAGAACCGTCAATAACAGTAACTTTCAACTGATCTAATGGATAACCAGCAAGAACACCATTCTTCATTGCCTTTAGGAAACCTTTCTGAATTGAAGGAATAAATTCTTTTGGAATATTACCACCTTTTACTTCATCAACAAATTGCAATTCGCCTTCAAAAGCAGCATCTGCAGGTTCAACACGAACAATTATATCTGCAAACTTACCACGACCTCCAGACTGCTTCTTGTAAACTTCACGAAGCTGAACTGATTTTGTAATTGCTTCTTTGTAAGTAACCTGAGGACGACCTTGATTACATTCCACCTTAAACTCACGTCTCAAACGATCCACAATAATGTCAAGGTGAAGCTCACCCATACCACTAATTACAGTTTGACCGGTATCTTCGTTTGTTTGTACACGGAATGTTGGATCTTCTTCAGCCAATTTAGACAAGCCCATACCTAATTTATCCATATCCTTTTGAGTTTTAGGCTCAATAGCGATACCAATAACTGGTTCAGGGAAATCCATTGATTCCAAAGAAATCAGATTATTTTCATCACAAAGTGTATCACCTGTACGGATATCTTTAAATCCAACACCTGCACCAATATCACCACAACCAATCACATCCTTAGGATTCTGTTTGTTTGAGTGCATCTGGAACAAACGTGAGATACGTTCTTTCTTACCAGAACGTACGTTGTATACGTAAGAACCAGCAGGAAGTTCACCTGAATATACACGGAAGAAACAAAGACGACCTACATAAGGGTCTGTTGCGATCTTAAATGCCAAAGCACAAAGAGGTTCATCTCCTGTTGGGTGACGGGTAATAATCTTTTCTGAATCATCAGGATCAGTACCTTCAATTGCAGGGGTATCAGCAGGACTTGGTAAGTAAGCACAAACTGCATCAAGCAATGTCTGCACACCTTTATTCTTGAATGAAGAACCACAAATCATCGGGTTAATCTGCATAGCAAGTGTACCCTTACGGATTGCATTTACGATTTCGTCTTCAGTAATTGTAGAAGGATCATCGAAATACTTTTCCATCAGCGTATCATCGCATTCAGCAAGAGTTTCAAGCATCTTGTCTCTCCATTCTTCCGCTTCTGCAAGTAAGTCTGCAGGGATTGGTCCAACTTCGTATTCAGCACCCATAGTTTCATCATGCCAAAGGATAGACTGCATCTTAACAAGATCCACTACACCTTTGAAAGTTTCTTCAGCACCGATTGGGATCTGAATTGCACAAGGATTAGCACCTAAAACAGTCTTTACCTGGCTTACAACTTCATAGAAGTTGGCACCAGAACGGTCCATCTTATTTACGTAACCAATTCTTGGCACATTGTATTTGTCAGCCTGACGCCAAACTGTTTCAGATTGAGGTTCAACACCACCAACCGCACAGAAAGCAGCAACGGCACCATCAAGAATACGTAATGAACGCTCTACTTCTACAGTAAAGTCAACGTGTCCCGGGGTGTCAATCAGGTTAATTTTATATTTTTCGTTCAAAAAGTTCCAGAAAGTAGTAGTTGCAGCAGAAGTGATAGTAATACCACGTTCCTGCTCCTGCTCCATCCAGTCCATTGTTGCGGCACCATCATGCACCTCACCAATTTTGTGTGTCAAACCGGTGTAGAAAAGAATACGCTCGGAAGTCGTAGTCTTTCCAGCATCGATATGCGCCATGATACCGATATTTCTAGTATACTTTAATAATTGATCTGAAGCTTTAGCCATTGTTTATCTTTTTGCCTTATTTAAAATCTAAAATGAGCAAATGCACGGTTAGCTTCGGCCATACGGTGCATATCTTCTTTTCTCTTAAAAGAACCACCCTGGTTGTTAAAAGCGTCAACGATTTCTGCAGACAACTTATCAGCCATAGTTTTTCCACCTCTCTTACGAGAGTACAGAATAAGGTTCTTCATAGAAACGGATTCTTTACGATCGGGGCGGATTTCAGTAGGTACCTGAAAAGTTGCACCACCTACACGGCGGGATTTCACTTCGACTTGAGGAGTAATATTGTCGAGTGCGGCTTTCCAAATTTCGAGAGCAGACTTCTCTTCGTTAGGCAATTTCTTCTTAACGATTTCCAGTGCGGAATAGAAAATTTCGAAGGCAGTATTTTTCTTGCCATCATACATTAAATGGTTAACGAATCTCGTAACCTTAACATCACCGAAAACAGGATCCGGAAGGATCTGTCTTTTCTTTGGTTTTGCTTTTCTCATTTGTTTTCAAAAATTTTGTTCTTGTTCTTGGTTGCCTTAATTTTGTCTTCAACAGTTCCGCCGAACCATTTACTCAACCTGTAGCCTATCCAAATAAACTCAAACCAGCTTTAATACTAAAATTTAAATTCTCAGTTTGAAGGGATGTAATAATTACTTCTTCTTTCCTTTAACAGGTGCTACGGGTGCTCCCTTTGCTCCTGCCTTTGGACGTTTAGCTCCGTATTTTGAACGTCTTTGAGTACGTCCGTTAACGCCAGCTGTATCCAAGGTACCACGAACAATGTGATAACGTACACCAGGAAGGTCTTTTACACGACCACCACGAACCAATACGATTGAGTGTTCTTGCAAGTTGTGTCCTTCTCCCGGAATGTAAGAGTTAACTTCTTTACCATTTGTTAAACGAACTCTGGCAACTTTACGCATTGCTGAATTCGGCTTTTTCGGTGTTGTTGTATAAACTCTCACGCAAACACCACGTCTTTGAGGACATGAATCCAATGCAGGAGATTTACCCTTAACGACCAAAGTTTCCCTTCCTTTTCTAACTAATTGCTGAATTGTAGGCATTTTTCTTCTTTTTAAACTTTGAATGTGTTATTATATATATCTATTTGTTTCAATTTCAGGCAGCAAAGGTACGTATTATTTACGTGAAACCAAACAAGTTAGCCACTTATTTTCGCACTTCTCCCGCTAAAAACGGCACAAAGTTACACATTAGTTTCTGTTGAACAACTGCCAACACATATATAATTCACATTATTTAAGAGAAATTAAATATATGCTTTTAAAAATAACAGATCCTGAGAGTAAATAAATGCGGCTATTGTTATTCTAAAAGGATTCATTGAATGTCAAAAAACAATTACTGTGCCAGTGAAAAACGAAGGCTTATTCCGTAATTTGAGTTCGAAGTAGGATATGAAGCCGATGATACCAGTGGTTCATTAATCTGTAAATCGTAAAATGCACGTAATGTAAGCGTTTTACTCAAGCCATAATCTGCCGAAAGTTGTATCGTTTTAGCAATATTACCAGCTGTGGGCTGAGTGAAATTCTCTTCTATCTTACGGATAAGGGACTGGTTTTTCCGATAAGAGAAATCAAGCCGAAGTGTTAGATCATTACTGAAATCTTTCGTTTGTTTCATTTTAAGCACTTTATTAAACTCAGTAAGTTTGTAGCCTAAACCTATTACATATTCATCTGAAACCGCTTCAACTAACTGGTAAGATGAAATATTTAAGCTAAGGTTACGCGTAGAACGATACTCCGAACGGGCAGTAATATTATTTTGAAAAGTAACATCTACCCCAATAAGAGGGCTGAATCCCTCTGTAATACTTACTGCCGATATTTCATAGGGCGAAGAAGGCGTTGGATTATTTGTAAGCACGTCGCGAATAAACCCTAAGCCGTCCTGGCCTGTATCTACCCAATTCAGGAAAGAAGAGAAAGCCCCCACACTGTAGGAACACCTATACTGATGATTTAATATGACACTTTTAAAGTACTTACTTAATGTTCCCAAACGGATGAGACCATCGTAGGTTATTTTCCAGTTGGGTAACAAACTGGAGAGTGCGGGGAAAGGAGATAAAGATACTTTATTTGTTTTTTTACCTGTATATGCAGCCAGAAATGCCGGAATAAGAACGTCGGATGAATTCAAACTAATACTGCCAACTTCAGCGTCATATGGTTCGCCGGCTAATGCCGACCCCGATAAAAATCCTTTGTCCGGATAGGTCATAGTACCATATGCTGCCTCATATCGAGAGGCTATAACACTCCGGTTGGCAAGGAAGTTATTGAAGGCATCCGATGCGTACCCGTCTATCGCTTTGGAACGTTTAAAAGCGGTAGAAATAGCCACGGTAGTCATTGTAAAATTCCCTCCATATGTTTCAGGCATACCTTCATACATATACTGAACCTCTGTATTACGCGTATCTACTCTGCTGGCATTCAAATCAATTTTCATGCCCACTATAGGTTCGAGCGTAGCACGCAACGTGAAATTTTTTGCATGATTAATAATAGCCGGAGAGACGTTATCTTCATTTTTAATAAGCCAGTTATTAGCATCCGCCTCATCAATATAACTGCGGCGTACCGACCCAAAAGCGAATCCCAGTCCGGGGGCAGTTCCTGTAGTCGTATTTCCCTGTCCAATAAAATCACCTATACCAGGACTAAATCCGGGCAACATCATACCATCTGTTACTGCATACTGAATATTAATGCTTCGAAGCATCATAAGGAAGCGGCTTCCTTTTTCGGCCACCTTGTACCAAAGTTCATCCGACAAATCCGGTCCGGGAACTATCGACACTTTTATTAAAGCTGTATCCTTATTAAGTATTTCCACTTCTCCGGTACTTATCGGCTTAAATTTTATAGCATACACTTTTCCATCAGCTCCCCGGGCTGTAACCTTAACTCTCTTGGACAAAAGGCTGTGTCTTATTTTAATTGTACTGTCCGGACTAAGCTGTATATCTTTCTCTACTTTAGATTTCGTTTCCGGGGTACGTCGTCCTCTGGCATTGACTGGAGCAACACGTGTTGAAGGAGTGAACTTCTGATTAACTTTCTTCAGAAAGCTGTTCTTGTTATAAAGAGTAACTAAATTAAAGCGACCCGTAAAATCAATCTGACGCTGATTGGTAATTGTGTTTCCAATTTCTGTAAGTGAATCTATTTCAGCTCCTCTTTCCCAATTATAGGTTGCATTGTAGGATACGGAACCAGTGGTCCAATCCATTACAGGGATCATTGAAAACGGCAAAGTATACATAGCAGTAAAAGTCTGATCATACTTCATGGGCTTACCCATATCAGAAATACTCTGTTTCACGGAGTCTTTCCACACCTGGTATTGATCAGGATTCAGCTCTTTATTTACCTGCACATTCGGTTCTTCGATCCGGGAATTTGTTCCTGATGTGAAATTAATGTTGAGATTTTTAGTGAAATCCCAACGCAGACTAAAGGCTCTGTCCCAATAGAATGTGGAACTAAATGAAACCGGCAAATTATTCTCTCCGGTTAGATTATTTAAATCGCGCAATTGCTGTTCATAGTAATTACGCATCAATGCCGACTGAAATGAGATGTTTGAGGGCAGATAATTCAACCCAAATTCCTTCAGATAACGCGTGTTTTTATTATCCTTTATATTTTTAAAAGGAGTAAACGGCTTAACGTAAGGAGAATAGGTATAATTAAAATTAGCCCTGTAATCTTTCGTTGTTTCATACTCCGTTTCAGGATTCTTCGTATTCGACTCATTAAACGAGTATCCAAATGAAAAGTTAGCCGGATCGTAAGGCATAGGTGTTTTACTACGCACATCCACCTTCACATTATTAAGGGCTACACTCTTAATAACAGTCCTATCCTGCGAAAAACTTAAAATTGAATCTCTGTCGTGTTTTGTTTCAGCAGCATCCAACGCATCCTGCAACATGATATCCTGATCCAGCGGATTATATTTGGGCTTAGTGGTTTCCTTCGAATAGGCATAATATAATGGAATACTAACCTTCGCCTTTTCGGGAAATAGCTTTCCAAGTTCTACATTCGCAGCCATATTATATTGCGAATAGTCATCCATACGACGTTCGGACACAGATTGGTCTAACCCTCCAAATCCAGCAGTTTCCATACGGCCTCCCATATTTACAGTTCCAAAGTCAGAAAGCGCAATCTGCATACTGGCATTGGCAGCCCAGCCTCCATCTTCGTTGAAATCGGTAAGTCGCAACTCATTTACCCAAACCTCACCACTCTTAATATCTTTTGAATTGTTACGCACACCAATCATGATGGTTTTTACCTCAGACAAAGAAGGATTACCAACCACAGTTATTTTATTAAGCGGGGCATCGGGATCGTATTCAGAATATGGTGTCTGGAAAGTAACATTGTTATTCCCTTCTCTCTTGGCTCTGTTTCTGCTAATCTTCAAATCCGTCAACGATTCAAAATTAAAGTTCATGGTATTACCCGAAGGCCATACAGTAAACTGATCACTTTCATTGTATGTGCTGTAATTCCCATGCGGTGTCAACGAAAGAGGAACTTCATATTCGTAGTAATTATTCTTATAATCTGATCCCAATCGTATAAACACAGACATCTCTCCATTAGAAAGATTGGAAACATCATTAATAAACTTTTCGGCATGTACGAAAAGCTGCATTCGCTTGTATTGTCTTAAATCGTAAGAAGTGTTCTTATATACTGCCCGGGCATCCGACGGAGCCAGATTAGATATCTTCATGGACAACGCCTGCTCGTTTTGCTGGAGAAGCTGTGGCTGACTTGGATCCAACATCCGGCTGATACCTGGAGGTAATACATAATTAACAGGAGTACGATCGCCATTCTCTTCAATATTAACAGACGAAACATCGAGAGTTGCATTGATTACCGGCGGCATTTTGGGATTAGACAAATCCTGCGTATAATTACGCCACTCTCCCCTAACCAAATCGAAAGAACCAAAACGCAAGATAGTACTTTCCTTAAAATCCGTCATAAACATACGCATAAACCGGATTGTCTTAAAGTCGTTGATCGCCCCGACCTTATGATCGTAATTCTTTACAGGAATTTTAAACTGATACCATCGAACGGTTTCCTCTTTTCCGTTACGAAGATTTACGGTTGCATCGCGGGTATCTACAATATAGTTACTGCCAACAACCAGATCTTTCGGACGCAAAGACACTTTATACTGATAATATTTTTCATTTTCATTCAGGGTGTTATCCTGATTAATATCTTCCACATCCGGAATTGTACGGGCAGATATGTCGTACTTTTCAGGAGAATCTTCCGAAGCCGTAGAGTTACCCTCCAGGCCATTGTAATGTTTATAACGTTTTAAAATATCAGTATCCTGCACATCATAATCTGATCCCCGGTAGTAATGATAATCATCGCCGGCGGGGTCGTTAAGTGGCGAAAAGGGATCTGATGTCATCTCAGCGAGCGTTTCGCCGGAAAGACGGCCTTGTAGCTTGGTAAGATAGTCCTGATAGGTAGGGAATGTTTTTTCTTCTTCGGACGACAATCCATTTAGACCAACATCCTGAAGCTTACGGGCTCCCTGAGTGTTATCAAAAGCATAAACAGTAGACTGGCGTTTGGGCACTTTACCCCATACTGTTTGCTCAACAGCCGTCTCATCTCCATCGATAGGGAGACCATTCTCAAAATACTTCTTTTCGTCTTTTAATATATCTTCAGAGATTTCACCCAGATTAAAATACAGATCGCCGCCATCTCCGTTTGTATTATAGATAAAGGGATCCAACATCCAAAACTCAATGTATTCTATATTGGCTGCTTCGAAATCGCTTTGTTCTATTTTCCGCATGATCCCTCCCCAGCGCTTTTCGGGCATAGCTAACTTTCCGTCGCTGTTGACCTGGTCTGCATCTAGATTGTACGGACCACGTTCCGTTGGATAATAGGCAAGGTTCAAGACCGACAAAGTGTTATTTTCATTATAAGCAAGATCCTTGTTAGGAAACAGCTCCTGGGTTTTTACTTCACGCACATAATGATTTGACAACTGTTCCAAATCGTTTTTTATATGATTGGGTGCGATTGAAGAATTCTTTCGCGTAAACAGTCCGTCAATATAATACCAGGCAAGCAAAGCACGGTTCTTTCCATAGTCGACATTATTTATTAGCGAAGCTTCCGGAAATAAAGAGCTGGCTCCATCATTGTAAGGTACACTGGATAAAGTCCACGGATAAGGATTAAGCAAATCGATACCTGTTTGCGTTGACTCGAAATCGTCCAGATACGAATATCCTCCAGTATACTTATTCTCGTAATGACCAGCAATTAAGTTGGCAAATTCTGCTTTCAAGGTTATCTGGGAAGGCTTTGTTAGTGTAAGCAAGGGTAATCGATCAAAGAGGTTGGTTAACCATTGTGACTCTGTTTTGAACGAGGTATTTAATCCCCACAATGTATTCTTGACAGATTCCTCTCCGAAAGAAGTTTTAGTAGTCAGAGGCATCTCCGACATATGCATAATGGTTGCACCCAGGTTGAAGTTCTTATTAAACTCGTAATTAAGATCAACCCCCATCATCGTTTTGCGTTGCATACTGTAAGTCGACTGATTTTCAAGAGAGACACTTACCGCAGTTCCACTGGATATTATATTTTCATTAAGGATGGTAACAATCCCGGAAGTGTAATCGACAGAGTAATCCACATTTTCCTGAAGAGTAACCCCTGCGGCAGTAACACGAACCGACCCCCTTGCTACATTGCTTGCACCCAATTGTATCTCCGAACTGGAAGAGGCCTTATATTCACCTTTAATAAGAAATTTATTTTTCTCTGTAATCTGACGGGCAACAGTTAACGTAGAATCGTATAACTCCTGATAAACATACTTATTTGCTATAGCATCGTTACCGATCATCTTACGAAGATGTGCTCCAAAAGGTTCAACTACAGGGAAGAATACCCGGCCATTTTCGGACAGCATTGTATATCCTTCCAGAAAGTCGAATACACCATCAGGATAGTTTTCATTTTTCGAATCAAGGCGATCCAGGTTCATTACGCGCAACAACAGCTTATCTTTAATATTTCCTTCAGAAAGATATTGCAGGTAAACGCCTGTAGTATCACTCTGATACAAAATATCCAGTTTAAACTTTTCCTTTTGTACCGAATAGGCTCCAAGTGAATAAACATTCTTCATCATCAGATCCCAAAACGGAGAACTGGGCGACATGGCAGTACCTTTAAGCAACTTGACATACAAATTGTTGTTTGTGTTTACTGAATTATCTGTAGCGAACTCACCTACCTGATAGACCGATCCACGGTACGTGTATTCGTAAGCAACAGCAAGCACTTCATCCGGTTGAAGTTGGGTTTTCAGCGAGATATATCCCAATTGTTTGTTCAGGGTATATTCGGATGCGTCCAGCTTACGAGCACTTTCAACCTTCTCGTAATCGATGCCCCCTTCTATAAAGCCGGAAAAGGACTGCGAAACAGTACTTATATTTCTTGCATCCGGATAACCCGACACCACCTGCTGATATAAAGAGTTTGCCCCGTTATACGGAATGTCGAGCGAGCCCGAAGGCGTGAACTGAGGATTACTGATATGATTGTTTTCTGCCAGATCCGAAAAAGCCACAATATTGCGGGCCTGATCGTAGCTACTTCGCTTATTGGTAATCCACACTTCAGCGCGACTAATGCTAACAGCCGAATTGATGTAAGGTAGTTTAGACATCGCATCGTCGTATGTATCTCTGAAGTAATGGGAGAGAAAGAAGTGCCGGTTTTCATCGTACTGATCTGCCGCGAACTCGTACGGTTTAGTTTGCACGCCACCTTTCGAAGATACTGTCTGCGATTCCGACTCCTGTTGTGAAAATATGGCTCCCACATGTAATTTTCCGAACTGCAATTCGGTTTTAATACCAAACAAGGCAGAGCCACCGCGAATTAAGGAATTGGACGTATTCATACTTACATTACCGGCTTCCAGTACTTTGATAATTTCATCTTCAGTACCTTCGTAAGCAAGCTTCAGCTTTTTCGAATCATAATCGAACGTAGTTTCCGTATTGTAATTCATACCAAAATTGACTTTCTCGCCCACGTTAGCCTGTACATTAAGCTGAACCTGTTCGTCGAAATTAAAGAAAGTACGGTTACGGGAGCGCTGCGGAAGAGATGGATTATCGGTTTTATTGCTTTTAAGCCCCATCTGAATCTCGGCAGTTCCTTGGGTTTTTACACGTACCCCTCCCTTTCCAAAGATCTTTTCTGCCGGACCAAGATCAAAACCCATATCTGTAATTTTGAACTCCTTGTTCATTTCTTCCAGGTAACTCTCTTCGTTCTTTTGCCGGAAATACGACCGCAAAGATTGCTGCAGACTATAATCCTGATATTCCTCCGGAGTAAGGGACATGGGAGTACTCAGCTCCATGTCGCCTAACTTCGTTGTTACTACATAGGTATTGGTTTTAATATCATACTCGATTGTTGTCTTTACGTTATCGGGATTACGCAAATCCATGGGAGACTTCTTTACAATATCGTTATATTCCTCTGGAACCGTCTTCGCCACCGGGTAACGGGGAGCAATCGTATCGCCCTCCATGATCGGTTCGTCCAGCACAGTTAGTTCTGGCAACGAGGAGGTATAGGTCAGATAATCCGCATTCAGCGAATAAAAACCGGCCCCGAATAACAGTACGGATATAAGTAATATGTAGTGGCTCCCTTTTTTCATCAGAGAATTCTAAGTGCCTCTTTAATCACCTTTTCAACTTCAATAGAAGGAGATGCCCTTAATATGGAGGTAACAGCCTTTTGTGAAGCAGCCTTTTGGAATCCAAGCATAACCAAAGCAGCCACCGCTTCTTCTGCCACTTGTCCGTTTCCAGCTCCTGAAGCTATCATTTCGGTAACAGCACCCTGCACTTTTACCTTATTCTTAAGATCCACTAATATTCGCTGTGCAGTTTTAAGTCCGATCCCTTTAACGGCTTTAAGGGCTGCTTCATTATTCGTAGCAATGGTCTGAACCAGTTCGGAAGGAGGAAGAGATGACAAAATCATTCGGGCCGTATTAGGACCAACGCCCGAGACACTTGTTAGTAACAAAAAAAGTTCACGCTCCTCCTTGCCAGAGAAGCCGAACAACAAATGAGCATCTTCGCGGATTACCTCGAAGACATAAATTTTACCTTGTTTTTGCCCATTATAGGCACTGAACGTAGTTAATGATATATTCAACTCATACCCTACACCGCCGCACTCCATCACCATACGGGCAGGAGAAAGCTCAACAATTTCGCCTTTTAAATATTCAATCATGTTGCGTTTAACCAGTTAAATGTTTGTTTATAACGCAAAAGTACGCAAAAGCGTATATTAAAAGGCCTCTTTATTTAGAATAGAGTGGAGATCATGGTTTAGAGAATAGAACTGCCCCGGGGTTAAGTGCTTCGAAAACTTCGATGCACCCTCTGTCTTGCAGCGTGATATAAATCTGTTTGTTGTTTAGTCCACCGAAAGTAATGTTGGAAGGTTTCTTCCCTTTACACCAATATTCGTGCAAAGATTTGCCTTCCGGACTAACAACCAGTACGGTTCCTTTGTCGTAACGGCATATATATAGGTTTCCCTTTTCATCGCAGCGCATCCCGTCCATACCAAAATCGGGAAAAGAGTAGAATAACCGTTTATTAGACAAAGTTCCGTCGGCTTCGATATCGAACACCCAAACATTTCGTTGAACCGATTCATTCACATAAAGCAAACGTCCATCGGGACTAACTTCGACACCGTTGGTAGTTCCCATCTCGTCCAACAGTAGTTTCACATTGCCGGAAGGTGTAATCATCCAAAGCTTTCCCGTATTTTTTGCCCATGCAGGATCGCTTGCGTAGATTGTTCCATTGGGAGCTATGGTTATATCGTTGGGCTGATTCATTAAAGGTTCATGAGCAAACACAGAAACAGCTTTCGTATCCATATCGACGCGAAGTATATTATGTCCTGTATAGTCGGCAACAAACATATCTCCTGTTGCATTAAAACGGATACCATTACCGGTTGATCCCTCCGGCAAGGTAACAAACAGGCTATGTGTTCCGCAGGGAGTTATCACTCCTATCGTACCTTTATCGCCATAATTTACGGCATACAGGTTGCCGTTAGCATCAACTGCAGGTCCTTCTATACCGGATGTAAAAGTTCCTTCGGGAACGAGGTCGGTACTTTCGGTTTGAGCTGAAACCGTCCCAAATAGAATAAAAGAACTAAGTAAGGCGTATGCGAATTGTTTCATACAACTATTATTTAATGTAATTTCGTTCGGACTGCAAGATAAAGAATTATTTATTACAACAGAACTTACTTGGTTATTCAATCATGCAAAGAGTGTTTATACGATAGATCGCTTCCTTTTTCTTCTAATCCCGTATCTTCTTTTCTGAAAGGTAAGCAAACAATTTATTTTACATGTACATGTAAAATGAAAACCATGTACATGTAAATGAAAAAGGATGTACATGCTTTTTTATTTACATGTACATCCTTTTATAATGTTATGGTTTCTTTGAAGATAAAACCCAGTTAGAAACCTGGAATAAAGCATAGTCTTTGCTAATTCCTGCCAGCTATATTAAATCAGCGAATCAGGACAAAGATGAGCTTTCTCAATATCTTTAAAGTAGTTATAAGTACCTACCTTCAGTTCGGCACAGGCAGCTTCGTCGCAAACAATGATACCTTTGGGGTGAAGTTGCAGTGCAGTGATTGTCCACATCTGATTTACAGAACCTTCTACCACCTGAGCCAATGCGCGGGCTTTGTTGTGACCGTTTACCATAATCAGCACTTCTTTGGCATCAAGCACAGTACCTACTCCAACCGTAACGGAAGTTTTTGGAACCTTGTTAACGTCGTTATCAAAGAAACGTGAATTAGCAATAATCGTATCTGTTGTCAAAGTCTTCACACGAGTGCGGGAAGATAAAGACGAACCCGGTTCATTAAATGCAATATGTCCGTCGGGGCCAATTCCACCAAGGAACAAATCTACTCCACCTACAGCTTTCATCTTTGCCTCATAAGAAGCACATTCGGCTTCAAGATCAACAGCATTTCCGTTCAGAATATTTACATTTTCTTTTTTGATGTCGATATGACTAAAGAAATTATTCCACATAAATGAATGATAGCTTTCCGGATGTTCTTTCGGAAGACCTACATATTCATCCATATTGAAAGTAATGATATTCTGAAAAGAGATAACTCCTTTTTTGTACAGTTCGATAAGGTTCTTGTACATTCCAAGAGGCGATGAACCGGTAGGTAATCCCAATACGAAAGGTTTCTCGGCCGTTGGATTGGCTTTCTTAATACTGGCAGCAACATAATTGGCTGCCCATTTTGACAGTTGCTCGTAATTGGGCTCAATAATTAATCTCATATCACGTAATTTTAAATCGGTTATTTGTTTGCTTTCAGTTTGGCGGCCATGGCTTCTCCCAAGGCAATACATTCGGCATATTTATTTTCTTTCAGACCCATCTTTTCTTCGGCTGAAGCACCTACTACTTCCCAGTTCATCTTTTCGCCGAAAGCAGCCAGTCTTTTAACAGCAGCTCCCGACCAGGTAAAGTTTCCGAAATAGCCATAATAGCGATTCTTCACTTCCCTTATTTCGATCTTGGAAAGAATAGATTCAACTTCGGGGAAAAGGGCATTGCTATAAGTCGGACTACCAATTATTAGTCCTTTATATTTGAATACATCCATCAAAACATACGAAGCATGCGATTTGGACACATTGTGCATAACAATATTCTGAACTCCATTGGCAGCAAGCGCTGAAGCAATAGCTTCGGCCATTTGTTCTGTATTTCCGTACATACTTCCATACAAGATACATACCCCGTCTTCGCCTTCATAACGGCTCATACGGTCATAAATTGAAATGGCTTTGTCTTTGTATTTTCTCCATACAGGACCATGTGTCGAACAGATAGTTTTTACCTCGTGCGTTTCCAGTTTCTTTAACGCGCGTTGTACCGGGTTGCCGTACTTTCCAACAATATTGGCATAGTATCTGGTCATCTCATCCCAGAAACGATCCACATTCATATCCTCGTCAATTACCGCTCCGGTAAGTGCGCCATAAGTTCCAAACGCATCGGCCGAAAACAGAATCTTATCATTTACTTCGTAGGTGAACATCACTTCCGGCCAGTGCACCATAGGAGCCATTACGAACATTAGCTCGCGCGCTCCAAGCGAAATAGTGTCGCCCTCTTTTACTTCGTGCAATCCGGTAGTAATACCATGATACCCGTCAAGCATACCAAAGGTTGTCTTATTTCCAACAATCTGTACATCCGGATACTGCTGACGAAGCAAACGAATACTGCCGGCATGATCGGGTTCCATATGATTTACAATCAGATAATCCAACGATCGTCCGTTTAACGCGTCTGCAATTTTTCTTAAAAAAACATCCGAATAGCACACATCAACTGTGTCTATCAGGGCTGTTTTATCATCTACTATCAAATACGAGTTATAAGAGACTCCGTACGGAAGCGGCCACAGGTTCTCAAAGAGGGCCTTCTGACGGTCGTTTACTCCAACGTAATATACCTTATCCGCAATACTTGTCAGTTTGTACATAATTTAGTTCTTTTTTTGCAGGGAGCGATACACAAACCAGCATCCTGCCAAAACAAAAGGAATACTGAGCAACTGTCCCATATTTAACAACATAGAAGCTTCAAACTCCTCTTGGTCGTTTTTCAAAAATTCAATAAAGAAACGGGATACAAAAATGCAAATCATGAAAATCCCAAAAATAAATCCTTCTTTCTTATAGGCTTCTTTTTTGAAATAAAGCCACATACAAAGAACAAATGTTATCAAATAACAAATTGCCTCGTAGAGTTGGGTGGGATGACAAGGTAGTGTAAAAACCGGTTCTGCACCCATCTTCCACTGATGAAGATTATCAATAAAACGGAAACCCCATGGAGCATCGGTCGGATGACCGTAAATCTCGTGATTCATAAGGTTACCCAGGCGGATCATAGCAGCTACAAGTCCGGTTGGAACAACTAACTTATCAAAAGACCACATCATGCTTTTATGACTAACCTTTTTGGAATAAAAATACATTGCAATAATTATCCCCAGTGTTCCTCCGTGACTAGCCAGACCTCCTTCCCAGATTTTCAAAATCTCGATTGGATTAGAGAGATAGAAATCCGGAGCATAAAGAAGGCAATGCCCTAAACGAGCACCTACAACCGTACCGATCATGGTATAAATCAACAACTGATCAATCCAAACCGGATTAAGTTTTTCATTTTTCCACATTCGCTCTACGATCTTGTAGCCTATCAGAAAACCGAAGGCAAATGCCAAACCGTACCAACGTATCTCGCGCGAACCAAAGGAAAAAATAGCAGGGTCTGCTGTCCAGGTAATAAATGATAACATAATAATACTGTTTATTTCTGTAACAGAAAACTGGTATTAAACCAGTCTTCTGATTAAGTCTTCCTTATCTCCGTAAAGCATATCAATTACGGGCAATTCAATCATGGTGTAAGCACCCGGTTGTTGTTTAAAAGAAGCACGGGCAACAGCCACCAAAATCTGTGCTGTAAGCGCAGGATTGTTGATCTTCATTTTAAAATCAATCATCTGATTCTGTGTTTTTCCGGATACACCTTTACGGCTTAGCTGAACGCCATGACCCATATCCAGTAAATTATCCACACACTCAACCTGCATTACATGAGTTTCGTCATGAACAAAATAGTCGTCTGCTTTAATAGCAGCGGCTACTTTTGCAAAATCATATCCTTCTTTCACTTCGATATAAACCATTCTGCGGTGAATACCTGTTCCGGTTGGGATTGTCATACTCAAAGCAGCTTTTACTCCTTCGATAGCTTTTACAGCCACCGTATGTCCCATGCTCATTCCTGGTCCGAAATCTGTATATGTAATTCCTTTGGGAACCATTGCTTCAAGTAAAGCGCGAACGATCGAGTCGCTTCCCGGATCCCATCCAGCTGAGATTACAGAAACAGCATTGTGTGCCTTGGCTACGCCAGTAAGAGACCGACGCAAAGCAACAATTCCTCCGTGAATATCATAGCTATCTACCGTATTAATTCCCAATGACAAAATTTCTTTTGCGTGTGTTTCTACACTGCGCGTAGGGGTACAAAGAACTGCCACATCCACTTTTTCAAGTTCAGTAATTTTACCTACCACCTTATATCCCTGGAGTTCGGCAGGAACCTCACCCGGATTACGACGAATAACACCTGCTACCTCAAAATCTGGCGCAGCTTCCAAAGCCTCTAAAACATATTTTCCAATATTGCCATATCCTACAATGGCTGCTCTAATCTTTTTCATGCGTGTGTTTACTTTATATTCAGAGTGCAAAGTTAATCATAATATAGGGAGATACAACAAGATAGCGCAGACTTTTTAATGTATCATAAATACGAATTCAACGCGAAAAAACAAGAAAAAGGCTGAATTAACATTCTAATTCAGCCTCAGACTAATGAATTCAATTATTTAATATCGCCAATCCAATCTCAAGGATTAACCCAATTACCTACTTCTTTTCGAAACCTGCATCAAAAGCCCTTGCGGAAGGCACAAAGTCGATATGTTTAACCAATCGGCATGATTCTTCGGCGCCTTGCTCACGGTCCATGGCACTATCTTCCCATTCGACCGACAGAGGTCCGCGGTAACCAATATGATTCAACGCCCGGATAATCTCTTCGAATTTGATTTTCCCCCGTCCTAAACTTCTGAAATTCCAGAATCTATCCGGGTTTCCAAAAGTTACATAGCCGCCAAAGACCCCTACTTGCTTAGGGGAATCACTCCAATACACATCTTTCATGTGGACATGAAAAATACGTTCGGGAAATTGATAGATGAAATCGATATAGTCGACACCCTGATACCCGAGGTGACTCGGATCATAATTAAATCCGAAAGCAGGATGATAGTTAACCGCTTCAAGCGCACGACGAGCGGTTGCTGTATCAAAAGCAATCTCGGTAGGATGAACTTCCAACGCAAAGCGTATGCCTAATGCCTGATAGGCATCCAGGATAGGAATAAACCGGTTTGCAAAATCGGCATACCCGTCATTTACCATCTTTTCTGTAACCGGTGGAAAAGAATAAAGGTAATGCCAGATAGAGCTACCTGTAAAGCCTACAACCGTATCCACTCCAAGAGCTTTCGCAGCATGGGCTGTCCGTATCAGCTCTTCGGCCGCACGCTGGCGAACTCCTTCCGGATCTCCGTCTCCCCAGATATAGTCAGGCAATATACTCTTATGCCGTTCGTCAATCCGGTCGCACACTGCCTGACCAATTAAATGAGTAGAAATAGTGTGCAATTGCATGTCATATTGAGATAGCAGTTCTTTAATCTGCCTGTAATATTCCTCATCGGTACGGCGAACATCCAAATGATCCGGAAGTCCAAGTTCTACTCCATCGTACCCAAATTTCTTTGCCTTTTCACAAACCGTCTGCAATGAAAGATCGCCCCACTGCAAAGTATATAATGTAACCGGACGTGCCATATTTTATTATTTATCAGTCTACCATTTTAACCCATTTCACATCACTCTCACTTGAAGCAACAACAGTTTCGATAAACTGCATACCTCTGATTCCCTCTTCAATAGACGGAAAATCCGCACAAGCCGCCGAAGGCTCTTTTCCTTCCTTTATTGCCTGCAATGCTAATGCAAAGTTCTTGTAAATATTGGCAAACGCCTCAATATAACCTTCAGGATGACCGCCTGGTGTCCTCGAATTATGGGCGGCAATTTCGGACATGTAAGAATTGGAAGTACGGATCATTTCCCGTGGGCGGTCAGGCCATTTCATCCACATAGTGTTAGGCTCTTCCTGACACCACTCTAATCCGCCTAGTGTTCCATACACTCTTATTTTCAGTGCATTTTCCTCTCCGACTGCAATTTGAGTGGCCGTAAGCACACCTCGCGCATCACCTTCATAACGGATTAACATAGCACCATCATCGTCCAGCAAGCGGCCCGGAACAAATGTATTCAATTCAGCACAAAGTTCCACTGCCTTAAGTCCGGTAATATACTCTACCAAATTAAACGCATGTGTACCAATATCACCCATACATCCTGCCTTGCCGGAACGTTTCGGGTCTACACGCCACGCAGCTTGTTTGTTTACTCCAGCACAATCACTATACAACCATCCTTGGGGATATTCCACATAAATCCTGCGAATCTTTCCCAAATCGCCGCGAAGCACCCTCATCCTGGCTTCCTTAACCATCGGATATCCTGTATAAGTATGAGTTAATGCAAATAATTTACCGGATGCTTTCACCTGCTCTCTTAAACATTTAGCTTCTTCAAGTGAATAAGTAACAGGTTTGTCCAGCACAACATGAAAGCCATTTTTTAGAGCCATCATTGCTGGTTCGAAATGAACATGATTAGGAGTTACAATAGAAACAAAATCCATACGTTCGTCTTCCGGTAATTTAGATTCCTCCTCAAACATTTCCTGATAAGTGCTGTAGATACGACCTTC